>Ga0210056_1002810_pt1 | contig 14458 bp, 13 predicted proteins | sample CryGeyCG2014_080_2_FD_183965 | JGI IMG/M metagenome (GOLD analysis project Ga0210056, IMG submission 183965) | Groundwater microbial communities from aquifer - Crystal Geyser CG07_land_8/20/14_0.80 (SPAdes) (version 2) | ecosystem: Environmental > Aquatic > Deep subsurface > Groundwater | place... | reverse complement strand
CGCGCCGGGTTTGGCAGCAACCGGCTTCGCCACAGTCTGGTTCAGGTTCAGCGTGAGGACCGGTTTCTCCAGCAACTCAGTAGCCTTCACCGTTGCCGACAACTCGACCACGTTCGGCTTCCCCGCCTTCAGGACGGTCGGTTTCACCTGATACTCCAGTCCCGCCCACCGGGACGGATCGAGCGACTCACTGACGAAATGCGACGGAATCGTAACCGTGCAGGCGTTGCCGCACGCGCCGTCACACTTGCACGCCCCGCACTTGCCATCCTCCCGCCACGGCGCGCCGGGGAAATCAACGAGGTCATACTCCAGAACCGAGTTCCCAGATTCCGAAATCAGACGGACGGGAATGGAATACTTGTCGCCGTAGATGGTTTTGGTCTCGACCGTTTCACGCACTGGTTTTGCAGGTTGCCAGCCGGAGGGAATGTTCTCTCGCAGGGCCAATTGAAACTTCTCATCTTTGCCGTTTTCGCAGATGACACTGAGAGAGACCGCGCTGGAGAGGTTCGCTTTGGGCTCGTTCATGCCTTGGGATGAAATGTGGAGACTGCTGGTCGTACGGAGATAGCGTATCGGTAGTGTTGACAATACAACTTGATGAATTCTCTCATCCCCAAACGCGGACCTATCGTCCCCATGGAACAGTAGACAGGAGAGTGCGAAGACAATTGTAGAAATCCATTTGTCCCATTTTCTCATAGTTCATCAACTCGCTTTCGATCCACTTACGAGGGGGAAGCACTGCCGCTACTCCCGTGGCTTCTCAATAGGCTTGACCGCTATGGTAGCCAGACTACCGTATCGTCAGACTTGGTGTTCCTGAATGAGAATACGCCTTCATGCCACCTTAAGCTTTGCTGTTTGTTCACAGTTTGAATGTTCGAGTAGTCTTGATCAATCCTCCCATTTGGACCTGCAGAAGCAACCCATGTAGCCTCATGCGGCGCCCGTTTCAAACGGTATCTGTAGTGATTTCCCCACGGATCGGTATGCCTGGCGATATTGTCGCAGAACCTCTTCATTTCCGTGGGTGCAACGCTACCAATTCTGATTTGCCAATAAACGTGTTCAGACAAGAAGCTGGAAACAACCTGGTAGCGGTATGCCCGAATTTTTTTCTGAATATGAAGTCCGATTTCGAGGGCAACAAAAAGAACAACCAGCGACGCCAAGAGGAAGAACAAGCTGCGTTGTTTTGACCAATGAAATGGCCTACTCATTGAACACGTCCTCGGGCAAATCAATGCTGGCGATTCTCCATCCCAAAGGTGTGCGATCAAGGAGTGTTCTCAATCGCCGGCTTCCTGTTCCTTGGGGTAATCCTGCTGACATGTCAACCATCGCGTGCTCACCGCTCAAGATTATGCTGGACACCGGGAGTTGCAAATCAAGTGGGCTCCGCCCTAACGTCTTCTTCAGCATTCCTATGTTGACTCCGTATGTCCCAACGTAGTCCTGCGAGAACACGTCCGAGAGTTTCACCTTCTCTTTCCCCGACATTAGTACCTTCAGTCCATGGATATTCTCTTCAATCTCGTCACGGTCTTTCTCAACTTGTTTCGATGTTTCTGTGAGTTGTACATCTATCTCAGTCTCGACCAACGAGTTGGGAATCGCTATGTCGCTTAGAGATTTCAGGATAAGTGTCGGTTTGCCAGAATTGGCGTATGATTCCTTGATCAAGGATTCCGAGAGGAGCGACTTCTTGTCGGTAATCCGCCAGCCTTTTACATCTTTTTTCCATCGGTACAAGCTTGCTCCAAAGTCCGTATAAGGAACCCCTATCTGCTTGTGCTTTGCTGTCAATGCATCAATTACCTCTAATTCCACTACGTATGCAGAGAGACGCCTCGATGTAATTACCTTCACGCCATAGAGAATGCCCTCCAATCGCGCATAATATATGCGGAGATTGTTCAATAGTTTGTCCCTCTTGACTGTCGAGCCATTGATCACCACTTCATCAGCATAGAACTTGGATAATGCTGGAAGGTTTGGTTCCGCGTAAGCCGAAATCCACTTGTCAACCGGAACGCCTGCGGATTCCCAAGGAGTGCGTCCCCTCAAGTCTGCAAATTCCAGTGGACAGATGACAGAGATGTCGTACTTTCCTTTCGGCAGTTCGGTGATAGAAAAACTATCACCCTCATCGCTTGATCTGGATTCGTAGTCTTTTCCACTTGAATTGTTTGTAGCGATGATTCTTACAGACCTACACGGCGGTATGATGTTCCCGCGGATATCGGCAGCCTTTCCTGGATTCAGCATTGTTCCGAAGGCTATTGCAGTACCAATAACTATTAACCACTTTCGATCCACCCTCTTCATTCCTTTCACTGCGAACCCTCAAACGGGTTTCATGGGGTCCCACAGTTGCAGTTCACTCGGTTTCCTTGATCCCTATTGACACAAGCATGGTCCCCATCGGCTATGGTAAAGTCATGTTTGCAGAAGCAACTGTCAGGTCCGCAGTGTGAAGTGCACTGTCGGCAAGACCCGGCTGCGATCTTGTTTCTGCAACTACTCCCGAGTTCACCGTCCCCGCATCCGGTACTCGTGTATGCTACGCCTAGGAGACCGGAGAGTTGCGAAAATACGCAATCATCATTAATCCGACAAAGGTTAGGGTACGTCGGTATAGCTCCACATGGATGCCCGTCTCGATAGCAAACTGCTGTATGTATTCGATATGGGTGCTGTAACTTCCAAACGTATGGGCCATGGTAATGGTTTATGACTCCATTCTCACACGTCCTTGCACCCCTGCATCCGTTCGTGATTCCCAAAGCGCTGTAGCAAAAACCATTTCCAGTACAGTCTACAGGTCGTTGCTTTGGGTCTGGACAATTCGGTGCTCCAGACACTGATATGACTCTGTGACCCATAGATGCTAAGACGACGACTATTTGCAGCGCTAAACGCTTTTGTTTTCTATTCACTTTCACCATGTCTGAGATCACACTCCTATTCGTAAAATCACGTACATTCGCTTCGCCCGCATTGCCCTGCTGTGAAGCAGGCGCAAGACCCAAAGTCACTACAATTACACACACAACCGGGAAAGTCACAACTGCCGGGAGTCCCACAGCCACAGGTGTCAAAGCTGCAATCCCAACAAGCACAAGGGTATGGTTTGACGTCTGGTGGACCGGCTGTCGAGTTCTTGCAATGGTAATAACCGCAATCGCATGTCGATCCGGTGCATCCATTCTGGCTACACTGCTTTTTCCCGTTGTTGTTCCACGTCCCATCTGGCTGCTTGGCTGATCCACAAGCTGTTTGCGTCGCCGAATTGCATTGCTGGTTGCAGGCACTATCCGCTCCCGGAGCTGGTCCATTGCTGTCCGTGCAGTACTCTCCTCCACACGGACAATCGCCCTTGCCACCGCACGGTGTGTAGTCGCCCGTGCGTGCATTGCAGAGGTCCTTTTGCTCGCACGTCTTTCCGGCGTCAGTCGGGCAACCGTCACCCTGACATACACAGTTCTTGGAAGTGCTCCCTCCACACGGCTTGTACGGGTCCGGTGCGACATTGCAACGAATCTTTGCCTCGCAGGTCTGCCCCGAGCCGTTCTGGCACTCCTGCCCCGGGCAGGAGCAATAGTCCGTTGAGCTTCCGCCGCAGGGCGCGTACGGACCTGCCGAACTTGCACATACGGTTACTGCCACACAGGTCTGGCCGGTTCCCGTCGGGCAACTGGAACCCGCGCAGGTGCAGGTCATTTGCGTTGTGCCGTTGCACCACGTCACCTGAGTAGTGTCGGAAGTGTCGTCATCGGGACAGCAGCACGCGTCCGCGCAGTTGCAGGAGACGATATCGGCCCCCGCCGGGGAGAGAACCCTGATCAGTGTCCACGCCGTAAGAATTACAATCGAGACACAGGTTCGGAATTTCATTCTTAGTCGCCTCCTTTAGGATTTCATCCCAACCGCAAAGAACGCAGAGGCTATTATGGAATGTCTTCGCGTCCTTTGCGCCTTTGCGGTTCAGACTACGGCTTCACTATTAGGACCAACCCCGAAGTGAACGAGAAACTGGTCGTCTCCATCCGCCGAATTTGCTCCTCCGGGATGATCGCCTTGTTTCCATCGAGCAAGGTCAGTTTCGGAAGGATGGTGTTGTCCTTGAGCGTTCCGCTGATCTGGAACACGTTGGGGATTTCGATCTTCCCCGCTTGCGTTGGCGTCACGGCGATCTTCAGCATGATTCGTTCCGTGCCGGGTGACAGCGACTTGGTCAGCGTCCCTTTCTCGGAATCGCCGGAGCCACACCCGCCGCCGCAACCACCCCCGCACCCATCGGACGCGGCTTTCAACTCCTTCCCCTACTGCAACGCCTTCAGGCTCAACAATGGCTTGCCCTTCGCGGCCTTCGCGGAGGACGAATGTTCGCTACATCCCCCACCACCTCCGCCACACCCCGAGCCGCAACCATCCTTCGATGCGGCGCCGGTCTTGGTGGCGACCGGCTTCGCCACCGTCTGGTTCAGGTTGAGGGTGAGGACCGGTTTCTCCAGCAACTCAGTAGCCTTCACCGTTGCCGACAACTCGACCACGTTCGGCTTCCCCGCCTTCAGGACGGTAGGTTTCACCTGATATTCCAGTTCCACCCACCGGGAAGGATCGATCGACTCGCTGACGAAGGTGGACGGAATCGTGACCGTGCAGGCATTACCGCACGCGCCGTCACACTTGCAGGCTCCGCATTTCCCATCCTCCCGCCACGGCGCGCCGGGGAAGTCAATAAGGTCGTATTCGAGAATCGAGTCTGAGGATTCGGATGTCAGGCGGACGGGAATCGTGTACTTGTCGCCGTAGATGGTTTTGGTTTCAAAGGATTCACGTGAGGGCTGTTGTGTCTGCCAACCTTCCTGAGGGACTTCACGCAAGGTGAGTCGGAATCTCTCCCCCATTCCTCGTTCACAAACGGAGCTCAACGCCACGCTGCCTGTGAACATTGTCCTCTCTGTTCCAGAGCCACGAGAGGTTGACGTAAGTCGGTTATCCTCCCGAACATAATACGCGGGCAAGGAAGCGGACTTCTCATCACTTCCTGAAACCGGGAAGGCTCCAATAGCCATCGTCAATGCAGGAGCAAAAGCAAACCATCCCAACAATCGAACTCTCATTTGCAGACCTCCGGGATCTCGTTATTTCTTCGACTGACCATGATCAGCCTTCTTCGTTTGACATTCCTTGATTTGTTGTCTCACGTTTATGAGAAATCTGTGTGCTACTTCACGTTCAGATTGGGTCTCCAAGGTCAATATTTTACGCTCGGTCCATTTTCGCAGAATCGCAGAATAATAACTCACCGCCCCGTCGTAGTCGCCTTTGAGTTGCAGGCAATAGCCAATCAAGTTGTTAAATGTTGCGTCTGCAAATCTCATTCCGTCCCTTTTGATTGGGCTTTTGAAGCTTGCTATTGGCAAGCCTTTCATTTGGTTCATTCGTTCTTTGTATATTACGATAGCCTTGTCGTACTCTTTCATGGCTCGGTAAACCTCGGCTCGATCCCACTGAGCGCATGCTGCGAAGTATTTCTCGACTGTTTCCTCCTCATCTTTGATCATGAAATCGACCCCTGAGGTCAGTCGTTCATATTCATCGATATATCTGAGGGCACTTTCGAATTGCCCGCTTTGCGTCAGAACTTCAACAAGTCTGCGATAGATAAACATAGCCTCCGTAAGCGACTTAAGATCGCCTCGAAGGGCTTTCGGGTCTTTAGTTGCGAGGAGTTCCTTGTACGCTTGTGAGGCAGCGTTCCAGAGACCGGCGGTGTCCAAGAACAGGCAGTCGTTTTCATTCACTTGGGTGGTCAGGTCTCCGTATGGGGGCACGCCTGCCCTATGTTCCAGGTGTGTTGCCAACACGGTGAATAAGCGTTTCAATTCTTCCTTAGGAACAGTCTGAGCATTACCTATCCAAAGTAGGGTTGAGGCATTAGGGTACTTCCAACCGAAGGGGATGGAGTAGGATTTCCCCTCTTTGGTCAAGATTCGCAATCTCCCTTCGCGGTCACTGTCGGACTCGCCCTTTGCAGTTTCGCGCAACGAGGCGAAGAGTTGCTCAATATACAAATGCTTCCGGAAGAGATACTCTCGGTCGCCTCTGACATAGGGTGATGTCAGCAGGAAACTCTCGGTTTGGCCGGCAGTAATGTTCTCTAAGAGAAAGTCATCAACAGAGGAAACCTCGGTATCAGGGGCTTCTTGCACCTTGGCGAGTTCTTTTTCGACCGTTTTCTCTGATGTTTGTGACTCTCCTTTTCTCGTATTGCAACAGAGAGCAGTCAATATCAGGATTGCGACTCCAAAGGCAAGAAGGTACTCTCCTCCACTCGAGCGTTTCTTCACTCCACGAATAGACTTATTCACAAGTTTCACCCCCTACCATGTCTCGTATGTCCAGTTGTAGCCGGGACAATTGCTCTGGTTTGTGTCGCTACAGCTTTGCGTGCTTCCCGCTCCGTCACAGCCAGCACAATTCGGGCGGCGGTAAGCGACGGGATCCACGCCCCATTTTTCCTCCGGGTAGTCTTTGCATCTAGCGCTGCCGCCGGCAGTGCATGAGCAAGCCTTATGGTTCTCTGGCTGGCACAGTTCATTGGCTTTACTCGCGCAATGTTCTTTGCAATTGGCAAGTGTGCAATTGTGCGCCGTGAGCTTCCAACCACCGTGTGGATTCCCAGACGTGCATCCACACCCCGAGCCGCATCCGCAAGTGTGTGCTATATTCCAAAGAAAGCTCCAGCACTGACAGGCGTTGGCTCCTTGGTGCCAGCAACCACCGCAGCATTTCGCAATAGCCTGCCCCTCACAGCCGTAAGCAGATGAAAGGTCGGTGCTATATCCCCCCGACATATGACCAGGATCGTTTCGGTAGCTATCATAACCGCAATAATGATTAGGTGCGCCCACTGATCCACCCGGGCAAATACCACCCGAGTTATTTGTAGCACCTCCGCACGTGCAGTCACATTTACTGTCATCTCCCCCCGGTTTCGTCTGGGACCCACAACTTGGCCATGCCTTTTTGCAGAACTGCTTGTTGCAATCAGCCGATGCCCAATGTGGGCTTGCACAAGACCTGGCATTAGCTGTCCCGTCCTTTGCAGTTAGGCAAGAGCAGGGACCCCGCTTGCCCCCACATGGGAGTTGGGGATTACTATTCGAGCAGAACTTGTTACAGGGCGGGTTGGAACTGCCGCAATTGTACCCATCGCATCCTACGCTATCTTCGTAGTTGCCGTTTGTATCCTTATGATTACACTCATCTGCTTGGCACCCCTTCTTGCAGCATTGGTCCTTCGGACAGTGATCATCGCCTGCCGCATCACACGAGCAATCCACCCGGGCGTGGACAAGAGAAACCGAGGTAAGAAGAAGCGTCGCACATGCAACGCAACCCACCCACGTTTTCGTCTCGAACGATTTGCTGTGTTGTAACATTCACATCACTCCTATGCCCCTCAAGGATTAACCCTCGAGTTTCTTGAGTCGCTCCGTCACCAGTCCTTTGACGTTTTCATTCGCCTGTGGATATTTTTGTAGTAGTTCTTTGTAAGCTGTGATCGCCTTCACTTTCTCCCCCATGTCGAACCATGTCTCAGCCAAACAAAGTTGAGCTGAGACTTTTTCATCGTCATCCCGAGTGTCGTTGAGTGCCTGTTGGTAGAGTTCAATCGCCTCGTTGAAGCGTCCCAGCTTGCGGAGACAATAGCCCGCGCCTTGTTGGGCAGAGAACCTGTAGTAAAGGCGCTGAGGAATAGCTTTAAGGGTGATGCGGGACACAATGTCCTGGAAGATCGTGAGTGCCCGGACATAGTCTTCCTTCTCCTTCCAATAATCTCCAATCTTCAATAGTGCGCCCGGAGCATCCCGCAGTTTCAAATTCTCCGCAGACTTCTGCCAGGCGTCGAGCGCCTCCTGGTCACGTCCATTTCTGCGATAGAAGTCGCCAAGCCGCCCCCACATTTGCTGCGTATAGTCGGGATTGTCCTGGTTGAAAGCCAGACCCTCCTTCAACGCTTTCTCGGCACCTCCCAAGTCGCCTGCTTTCTGGCGAAGGTCACTGAGGGTCAGAAAGATGAACCTGCCTTCAAACGATTTCGAATACTTATCTCTCAGCAAGCCGATCCATTCTTCAGCTCGTTTCGTGTCCCCGGCGCGGACCGCATACCCGATGAGATATCCGAGGGCGCTGGGCACTCGCGAATGATCCGGGCACTCATGAATAAGGTCCCGGTAAGACTTCACCATCTCAGCGTCTCGGTTCAATCTCTGGTAAGTGTATCCCAACCAGAAACCTGACTCGCAGGCCAAGGTAGAGTTAGGCAACAGTTTCCTCGACTGCGAGAACTCGCGAATCGCGGCGTCGAAGTCGCTCTTATCAAACGCTCTTCTCCCGGAGCGATATGCGAGGTTTGCCTTCACCTCGTCAATCCATTTCGGATCTGTAGTGGGATTCTTGGCAAGCCAGTCTTCGGCAAGCTCGGTGGTCTGTCCGTAGTACGCGCAGAGGCACGCATAACGCCACCCACCGGTGCGTAGAGGTTCTCCATTTTCATCAGCGAATCCGAGAGTAACCACCATTTTGTAGTCAAAGATCGCATCGCTGGACTTCTCCTGCGCCTCCCGGAGTCGCCCCAACTCAAAGGCGCTTCGCCCCGCCCATTCCTTTGCGAACTTGTAGTCGAGCACCACGGACGAGAACTTCGATTCCGCCTCCTTCGTTTTCCCCTCCTTCAGCAATTGCATTCCTTCTTGATACAACGCCTGCGCCCTCACAACACCTGGGAGGGGTTGTGTGTCTTTCGTTTCCTGTGACCACGCGTTAGCAAAGGAAACGCAGGCACCGATAATCAGGAATGCCACAGTTCTCTTTGTCGCTACTGCCCGCACGGGGACGACCCTCCTTTACAGTAGCTGCCACAACTGCAATTCTCTCCGGCACCGCAGCCTTGGCTGGAGCATAGGTTCGATTCGTCGTTGCAAGGCTTGTAGGGGTCAGCCTTCTTGCAGCGGACTACCGCGTCTCCGCAACCATGGTTTCCACATGGCGTCTCATTACAGGGACAATTGTCCTCGTTGGGGTTGTTGCAAGACGCGGTGCAAGCGCATTGGCACCGTCCTTGACTGCACCCACAGTATTTGTCTTCCTTTCCACCGCACGGCTTGTAGTCTCCGGGACGAGCATTGCACAAGTTGCTTTGCTCGCAGAACTTGCCGGCTTCCTGGGGACACCCACCGCCCTGGCAAACACAACTCTTTAGTCCGTTGCCTCCGCACGGCTTGTACGGGTCTGTCGCGACATTACAACGATTCTTTGCCTCGCAGGTCTGCCCCGATCCGTTCTGGCAGTCCTGCCCTCCGCAGGGGCAACTATCCGTTGAGCTTCCTCCGCACGGCGCGTACGGACCCGCCTGTCCCCCGCAGACGGTTACTGCCACACAGGTCTGGCCGGTTGCCGTCGGGCAACTGATACCCAGGCAGGAGCAGGTCTTCAGCGTGGTGCCGTTGCACCACGTCGGCTGAGTAGTATCGGAAGTGTCGTCATCGGGACAGCCGCACGCGTCCGAGCAGGTGCAGGAGACGGTGTCGGCTCTTGCGGGAGTCATGCCTGACACGATCAACCAAGCGGCTATGACGGTTAGAGAAATGTATACTCGCGATCTCATAGTGCATACTCCCCTTTTGAGAGTGGAACAATGACTGAAGTCTTTACTACAAGTGTCCATTACGATTCCCCCGATTGGGCCTTTGCCATCAGAACGTTGTGTTTAACCTTTGTCAGAATCGGCAGCCAGAACTTCGCATCCGGTTCTTTCAACGACTGGATCGTCGCATCGAGCAGCGACTGAGCGGTGGCGTATTGCCTCCGGGAGCAGAGGTTCTTCGCCAGGGAGAGCTTCACCTGAACCGGCTGGTATTCCGGGTAGCTGGTGGCGAGTCGCTGGAGTCTCTCGCCTGCCTCGTCGTACCGGCCCAATCCGGTGAGCATCCGTTGGCTGCGATAGAGAGCCTCCGGCGCATGACCCGAGGGGATGGCTTCCGAGACTTCGGCATAGTCGGACAAAGCCGACTCGTAGTCGTAAACTCCCTCGAACACCTGACCCCGCCGCCAGTGAAGATCGGTTTCATCCCTCTTGGCGTCGCTTCTTCCCAGCGCCAGACCATAGAGCCGGGTAGCGGGTTCGTTGGCCTTTGCTTCACTGAGACGGTTGGCGGCCAATGTGAGTTTGCGGAGAAGCTCAGCGCAAGTTTCTTTGCGGTGCGGTCCCTGCAGGCTCCCAAGCCTTCTTGCGAAGTATGTCTCGTACGCCCTCCCGGCGAAGTCGTAGTCCCCCACCTTCGTCAGCCCCTCCGCAAAAGCCAACAAGTCCTGTTCCTTCGAAGGGCTGAATGCCCGCAGCAACTCCTCACACGTCTTCCTCGCTTCTTCGTACTCAAAACCGGCTCGCTGACATTGCGCCATCATCCACAGCAGCTCCGCCCGGCTGCCGGTTTCCTTGTCACACTCTGCCCGCGCCGTGTCCATGAATGACGATTGGGCTTGGGGCAGGCCGGCAGTGAACTTGAGGGGATCCTGCGCGGCTGACTTCCTCATGCGATCGTAGTCCGAAATCAAGTGGGTTGTCTTCTGAAGGACATCCGGCCACAGGAAGGGGGGCAGGGGCGGCTGGAACTTATCCAGGAAGATTCCACTGATGACGGCGTTCTGGCTGTCCAGCTTGGAGATTCTAACTCGCAACTGCTGCGGACCTCGCACGAGGAATCGCTTGTAGACGCCGTTGAAGAAGTCCTCGAAGTTTCCCTTCCAGAGAAGACGGTCGCCGGACTGGATCGTCATCTCGTAGGAGCGGTACTGAATCCAGTCAATATCCATGAAGTAGAGGCTGAGCCGATAGACGCCGGCGGGGATGCCGATATCCAGCAGCAGGTCGGGACCTCTGCCGGGTTGGAAAAGCTCGCCCCGGTCGTCGAAGCTGCCAGCGGTGTATTTGCGGCGAGTCGGGTTGTAGAGTGCACGGGCGTCCCGGCTGCAATCAAAAGGCGACACCCACGCCGCAGGGGTGACGGTTGAGCTGCCGGTAGCAACCTTGAACCCAATCGGCCATCCCGGTCCTCCCTGCACCGGCGAATATCCCACCATCCCTGGCAGGATGTAAGCGAAGCTGCCATAGTTGCCCATCCAGTTGCCTCGCGTCGTCGTGTCATCCGGGAGAGGGAAAAGAGTGGTTGGAGGTTGGTGGTTAGTGGTTTCCTGTTCCGCAGGCAGGTGTGGCCTGTTGTCAGTAGTCTGTGGTCTGTAGTCAGTGGTCAGTGCCAGGGCAAACTCGACGGTGACTTTGTCGCCCGGCTTGAGGTCGGGCGAGGGCAGTTTCTCGCTGAACAACAGACGATAGGTGTTGAGAATCCAACTGCGTTCGTCAAAGACTCTCCACGGTCTCGGCTCGCCAACGGATAGCGCCACTGCTCTCGGAGTGTCTTTCGCCACGATGACCCGGTCCGAGGTGAATTGACCGAGGGTGAAAGACTGCGGCGACTTCGGAAATTGGGTGGAAGACGGCACAACCGCAGCGGTCTCCTTGGGCGGCGGCGTGGTTGGCTCTGGGGCAAACTCGACGGACGATTCCGCGTACCTCTGGATAGGGAAGTGAAACGTAGCCCCGACCTCCGCGGCGGTGAGCTCGCCAAGAGGTTCCACCTCGTAATGGAACTTCAAGCCTTCTTCCACTCGGATGACGGTCTCGACATATCTAAGAGTGGGACGACCATCGCCATTGCAGAGCAGCACGCCATCAATGGAAAGCGATAGCCCGGCTGCGTCACTTTTCCATGCGCCGGTCTGGCGGCCGTTGCGCACCTGTTGTCCCCACCGCGCCCAACCTTCGGAGGCGAAGCTCATTCCACCGTCCATGAGATACTCCGTGCCGCGCCGCATGACGAAGGTTCCGTTGGCGCAGAGAACGATGTGCGTGTTCCCAACGACCAGGGAGGGCAGGTCACGGTCGGGAAGGATGAAACGGGTATTCGAGAGGGCGGAAGGGACTGATGCCGCCGTCCCCGCCGTCGTCTGCTGGGCGAGCAGGCGTCCGGCAACAGTACACGTTGCCGATAAGATGCAGACAATGGCGATGGATTTCGATAAACGTCGCATGGTTCGATTCACAAGGACTGATGTCATTACTACAGTTACAACGATACAAGGATGCAAGATTCAAGCACGCGAATCAGACAACCGACCTCTGGATTTCCTTTCGGTTTGCTTACTTTCCTTTCGGGTGAGGTCGCCACCCCCCCCACTCCAGAACCTCTCGCTTGGATTTGGAGCGCGGTGGAGAAGAGGCTGCACTCCGACGAAGAACAGCCTCGCCGCCGCCTTCCCCGAAGCCGTCACGTTCCAGCAATTCGCGCATCTGCTGCTTGCTGCGTTGAAACTGTTTGTGGGTGGCCGGCACGGTGGCGCCGAGAAATTCCGCCACCTCCGGGATGGATAGTCCGAGGAGATAGTACAGCACAAGCACGGCGCGGGTTCGTTCGGGAAGCTTCTCCAGGGCGGAACGTACCGCAAGGATGGTGATGAGCGCCTCCTCTACGGATCGAAAATCCTCCTGCGACTCAACAAGCCCCTCATCTCCATTGCGTTTCTTACGATTCTCGGCTCTCCAGTAATCGCGGACCACATTGCGAGCAACTGTGTGGGCAAACGCGGGGAAAGGACAGGTGGGCGGGTGGCAGGACACCTGGGGCTCACATCGGAGGAACTGAAGCGACTTGAGGAAGGCGTCCTGGGTCAGGTCCTCGGCATCGGCAGGACTCTGCACGCGTTGCCGGACAAAGCTCAACAGAGAGGGGAAATGTTGATCGTAGAGAAGCCCCCGAAACGGACAGGGGCACTCCTGGATGGACCGATTGCACCGGGGAGTGCAATCTTCCCCAAGCATTAAGGAGCAAAGACTGTCAGCAGCGATCGAGGTCGCTGCCGTTGAACCTGCGGACCTACCGTTCCCACCGTTGCCTTTGACCATCTGCTAACACCTCTTCACGAATGACCGTTCAAAACACGAAGAGTGTGTCGTGCGTACTGACCGACACTGGCTGCCACATTTGGAGCCTCAGTAGTATATACGTTTCGTAGACTTGGAAGTGGACATTTTTCATCCACGTTTAAGAATTCGAGTTTCTGGCATTTGAGTTAGTGCCTGTTCAACCGCAGAACCCGCGCCGCGGCGGGCGTTCCCTACCGTGGATTTGTGTTGAGCCACATCAAGCTCCTGCATACACCCAGGGTTCTCCCGAGAGCAGGCACTTCGCCGGAATCTCCGCCGGGAGTCTTTCCCGCAGGAGGTCGGCCATGCCGATCATGCCGGGGTTCTCGGAGTTGTAATGTCCCAGCTCAATGACGGACAGCCCGACCTCGACGCAGTAGCGAAGAGTGTAGTCGAGCATCTCGCCGAAGAATGCCACTTCCGCGCCGCCGCGCGCGGGCAGCTCGGGGAAGGTGAACATCTGGCCGAAGCCGCCCTGGTAGATGGCGATCCGGGGCACCACACGATCGAGGTCGCCGATCACCCGCAATGGCCCCGTGTGCAGCTTGGTTTGGACGCGGGTCACCAATCCGCCGATCGTGGTTGGCGGAATGGTATAAACCGGAGCAAACCGCTCGCCCTGTGTGTCGGCACCCAGATCGAGAGCGCGAGCCAGCATGTCCACCATTCCATACCGTGGCGCCCAGGGGTGCACGACACAGGAGTAGGTTTTCAGGCAGCCGGAATCCGGTCTTCCCAGTAGTGCTCGTACCGATGGGAGTAAAGACAGCATCGGGCAGCGATAATCGCGTTGGCCCCTGCGACCGACCAGAACGTCCCCGATTGCTTGAGTCGCTGCGCGACAAGGGTCCGACAAGCCGCTTCGATAACTCACGACCCGACGAAGATCCCCTGCGCGCGAAAGTGCCCGTAACGCATGCGCGGGGCATTCTCGCGGAAGTAGTTCATCTCCGTCACAGCCTTGCGCCTCCGTTCACCACTCCGGGGAAGTTTCTTCGTCGCCTCTTGGAGAAGTCGATGGATATCGCCTTGGTCCAGCAATTGCGCCCAAGGATGCTTCCCCGCGGGTTTCTCCCCTTCCGGGAGCAGCAACTTTCCGAGGTTGTTCAGGTGCTCTCGTGCATGATAAGTAGATCGTCATAAATTCTGTCCTCATTTCCTCACCACAGAGATCACGGAGAACACAGAAAAGAAGGCAAATCTTCGCGCGCTTTGCGCCTTCTGCGGTGGACAAGATTATTGATGATAACGCCTATTGACGCAGCTCCTAAATTCCTGCAATGTCCCGTCGGAGGTAACTGAGGGATGCTCGGGAAGTATGAAGAGAGGAGTTTGTTGAGTTTTCAGAAGACGTTTGCGACGGAGCAGGATTGCGCCCAGCATTTGGCCGAACAG
>Ga0210056_1002803_pt1 | contig 14488 bp, 13 predicted proteins | sample CryGeyCG2014_080_2_FD_183965 | JGI IMG/M metagenome (GOLD analysis project Ga0210056, IMG submission 183965) | Groundwater microbial communities from aquifer - Crystal Geyser CG07_land_8/20/14_0.80 (SPAdes) (version 2) | ecosystem: Environmental > Aquatic > Deep subsurface > Groundwater | place... | reverse complement strand
CTATCGACAGAACACCGCTGCTACAACACTTCTCTGCAAGAATCTCGCGAACCCGACGCCATCTTCGTTGACGGCTATCGTACCACAATCCCCGTTAAACCCTGCTGCTATTGGGTTTGAAGGTATCTCTATTTTTCGGACAGACACTAACTACTCAGGTACAACATTTTGACAGGATTAACAGGATGCATCGGACTCTATGAGTCCGAGTGCAACCGCCACGCCGTCGATGTTCTCACGAGCACATACTCCACGGAATCGGCGCGAACTCTGCGAGTTCGCATAGATCCTGTCCATCCTGTCCGAGTACGTGAGTAGGGGTGTAAGTAAGATGTGTGAAGCGTGGTGGTAATCAGCCCCCTGGGGCCGGGCAGGCATAAACGAAAGGTTAGGAAGACGTGCGCGAGTGAAAGGGGACAGTAACAACCCCCATTTGGTCTTCGACCACCTTCCCCTGTGCGAACCGTTTCGGTTCGATAACGGGGGAAGGTGCGAGCCCTTTGGGTTCGAGGATGGGGGTTGTTGCATGAACTCACTCAGGACCGACGAACCGCGAACTGCGTTACACAATCACTGTCGGTTTCCAGATTACAGGCGCCTATGGTTCCGGCTGGGCTGGATAGGGCTGATTATCACAAATCTGACTTACACCCTGTGAGTAGATACAAATAGACGCCATCGGAGAACTCGGATATGATGTTACGATCCAACCGTGAACCGTGCGGCAAGGCCACGCAAAAGAAGCACACCGTAACCGTTTAAGGTAAAGGAGATTTCCCGGCAGTGCCCAACGGACCAACTAATCGAGAACAGCAATCCCCCACACAGGAGCAGTGGATTCGTCTTTACGAACTCGCTGCTCAGGTGAAGGAGATGGCGCCCTGGGAATGGATGATGGAAGACCAGGTCTTTGGCGTGCAGCATCCGGACACCGGGGAGTTAGGATTTGTCAGCGTCATGGGGAATCTCGGAGAGCACCTCGCAATCGCCCTCTATCTGGGCGCCGAAGGTCTCTACGGTCTGTTTACCATGGAGGAATGTGAGGAGGAGGATATCGCTTGGGTCCTGTACACGATCCCTCAGCTTCAGCTTTCCTTTGGGAATCGCGATTGCGTCGACACTCGGGAGAGGAAACTCATGGATGCACTGAACCTGAAGTTCCGAGGCAGGCAGAGCTGGCCGAAATTCCGAAGCTTCCAACCGGGATGTCTGCCCTGGTATCTCGAAGCCTCCGAAGCGGGATTCCTTCTCGTTGCTCTGGAACAGCTACTGGACGTTGCCCCTCGATTGCTGCATGACGATGGGTTCTTGGAAATGGAGGACGAAGAAACTTTCCTTGTCCGCGTCGGAAGCCATCAAAACGGCGACGTTCTCTGGGAGGACCGTGAGATGAGGGTCGCTCCGCCGGAGATCGTTCTGAGGGCGCTGTGGGATTCGGAGTTGCTCAACAAACTCGCAGCCTTGCCGCGGGTCGGGAACCGGCTGGAGGTGGACTTCTTCCTCATGCCAACACCCATCCAGGAATCACAGGCACTGCGTCCCTATCTCCCCCACTGCCTGTTTATCGTCGAACAGGAAAGTGGTCTGATTATGGGTCAGGACATGCTGGATCCTTTCCCGTCGCTCAACAACATGCGAGAGAAAGCGCCTCTCCGCTTTGCGGACATCCTCGTGCGGCTCGAAGTGCTGCCCGAGGTCCTGTACGTCCGCGCCGGCTGGTTCGCCGACTTTCTTGCCGCCCTTTTCCGGGACGTGCCATGCAATGTGATTCCGTCGAAGCGCTTGAGGAGTCTGGACACGGCCAAGGAGGAGTTCATAGGGTTCCTCAGCGGGGGAAGCTTCTGACCTCGAGGTTTGCTCTGCGCCACACCGCCTCCCCCAGCTCCATTGGTGCAGGAGGGGAGCACCCATGCCGACAGGTCGTCCCGATCCTCGGGATCGGCAAGCCGCACTCCCCCGATGGTGTCGAGGCAGGCTCCATTCGCATTTTTAAGGGAATCGCCCATGACCGTTCGGTCACCAGGGCAGATGAAAACGAGAGAGAGTTCTTTTTAACCGCGACACCGCCAAGGCCGCAAAGAGCCTTTGCGTCTTTGCGGTTTATTTTCGGAGGAATCCATGACACCAAAACAACGCTTCATGAACACGCTCAAGTTTTCCGAAATCGACCGCGTGCCCTGCATGGAGATATGCCTCTGGGGGCAGACGCGGCAGCGGTGGATTGATGAGGGTATGCCGGAGGAGGTGGACACCTCCTTCATGCACCGCGGCTGTGACTACTTCGGACTGGAGGGTTACGAGACTGTCCACATCAATGCCATCGGGCCTGTCCCGCCCTACGAGACGCAGGTGCTGGAAGAAACTGATGAGTACGAGCTTTTCACCGACGGCATGGGCCGGACGCGGCGCGCCTTGAAGACGGGAACCGTCCGCGGAACGCGCATGAGCATGGACACGTACATCGACTTCCCGGTGAAGGATCGGCAGTCATTTCGCGAGTACAGCAAGGGCTACGCCGGCCGGTTCGACGCCGATCGGTATCCTGACGACTGGGAGCAGACGAAGGCGGAAGCTGCAACAACCGATCTGCCGCTAACGCTTCTGAATCCTCTTGGGGGCACCTTCGGTTACTACAGCATGCTCCGCAACTGGATCGGCACGGAAAACCTCTCTTACCTGTTTTATGATGACCCCGCGCTGATTCACGAATGTCTGGATTTCCTGACCGACTTCATTCTGCGTCTGTTCCGCCGCGCCGTGCAGGACATCAAGTTCGACTTCTACTACATCCACGAAGACATGGCGGGAAAAGGCGGCCCACTGATGGGCCCCGCTTTGTTTCGGCAATTCATCCTGCCCCACTATAAGCGGTTTGTGGAGTTCCTGAAATCCAATGGCGTGGAAATCGTACTCGTCGACACCGACGGCGATCACCGCGTGCTCATTCCGCTCTTCTTGGAAGCGGGAGTGGATGGCTTTGGGCCGGTAGAACGAGCGGCGGGGATGGACCCGATCGCGATTCGCAGGAGCTACGGCAAGTCGGTATGCATGGTCGGCGGGGTGGACAAGCGAGAGATCGCCAAGGGACCGGAAGCCATCGACGCGGAGCTGCAACGCAGTGTCGCGCCCATCATCGACCAGGGCGGCTATATCCCGACTATCGACCACTCCATCCCGCCGGATGTGTCGCTGGAAAGCTTCAGGTACTATCTGGAGACGAAGCGACTGCTGCTGAGTTTGGGGAGTGACGCAAACTCAGCGCGGGTGGAACATGGATTCTCGTGACCCGACAAGCAACAAGGAGAACGCAGTGATGCAATACGCCACGATCGGTCTTGCCGGCGTCTCGCGCCTGTGCATTGGTGGGAACCCATTCAGCGGATTCTCCCACCAAAGCCAGGAACGCTCCGAGGAAATGCTGGAGTACTTTACACCCGACCGCATCAGGGGAACATTGCGGGCGGCCGAGGCAGCGGGGATAACACCTTCTTCGGACGGACGGATGACCATATCACGGGCATTCTGAAGGAGCACTGGAACAACGGCGGAACCATTCAGTGGTTCGCCCAGATCTGTCCGGACCGTGACGACCAGGGAAGCTGGAGGAAGTGGATTACAGCCGCCGCGGAGTTGGGCGCGTCGGGCGCATATCTGCATGGGGGCATTGTGGACTACTGGCATGCCAACGGAATGGAAGGTCACTTTAAGGAAGCACTCCAGCGGATGCGGGACGCTGGCATCGCTGCCGTGGGATTTGCGGGGCACAAACCCGAGGCCCACGCATGGATGCGTGACCACCTCGAGGTCGATTTCCAGATGTGCTCCCACTACAACCCTACCGACCAGTCGCAACACGCCCAGCACATCGACACTGGAGAGAAGTTGCATGACGATGACCGCGCCCGGATGCTTGAAATCATAGCCACCATCGAGAAGCCGGTCGTGCATTATAAGGTCTTCGCCGGAGGCAACAAGCCGATCATCCCTGCCTTCGAGTTGCTTGGGAGAGTTATGCGCAAGAACGACATTGTCTGCGTTGGCATGTTCCCCAAAGATGACCCGCAAATGATTGCGCAGAACGCGGCCTTTGTCGATGAATACGTGGAGAAGGCGGCACAGAAGGACAGCGTCTCAAGGATGACTCAATGACACAGGATACTCAGCCTCTGCAACCTCAGCTCTGCATGGAGCTGCGAACACTGTCTGACCTCCCCGCCGTGACGCTGCCGGACGGCTACACGGTCAGAACCAGTCGCGAAGGCGACGGCCACCATTGGGCGCGCATCATTCGGGAGTCGTTCGCAGATGATCGCTATGATCTCGAGTACTTCATGCGAGAGATGGAAGCGCATCCTGCGTATCGGCCCGACCGCATCTTCTTCGTATGTGCGCCGAATGGGCTTCCGTGTGGAACGGCCAGCGCGTACCGGCATGCCACCTTAGAAGAAGACGTTGGCTACCTTCACTATGTCGGTGTCTGTCCAACCCACGCGGGGAAGAAGCTGGGGACAGCGGTAAGCCTGGCGGCGCTCCACAAACACAGATCGGAGGGCCTCCGGCGCGTGGTGCTCCGCACGGACGATTTCAGATTACCCGCGGTCAAGACCTATCTCGACTTGGGATTTGTCCCCGCGATCGTTCACGCGAACCAGCCTGCGCGCTGGGAGGCAGTGCTCGAAAAGTTGGGCCGCTCGATGACGTTCCTCAGATAATGTCGTAGCGGTCGGTCTTTGGTTTGCGGTACGGCTGTTTTCCCCCCGCCCACTTCGCTCCACCGATGAAAAGTTGCTTGAAGAATTCCTCACGCACCACGCCGGGGTGATGCCCGAGGATGGTGTAGAACACCTTCCCCTGCCCCCAGGGCTTTACCCAGGCAACGGGCCATAAGCTGCCGCGGAACGTCGTCGTGGCCAATACGTGAACTCGCGGGTCAGAGTCCAGGAGGTACTGCTCATCGTAAACCTTGTACTCGAAGATCGGCCACGGCTCCCAATCTTTGACCTCGTATCCTTTGATATCCTTCGTCACCGGGTGCTTGTTGTCAGTGAGGCTGACGATGAATTCGCGAGTCGCGGGATGGCGCTGGAACTCTCCGCCGATCATCGCAAGGTATTCGGGTGAGGCCCTGAACGAATCTGCTGCGCCGTGGCAACCAACGAACCCCTTCCCCGCGGCGACTCCTTCAACCAGACCGCGCTTCTGCTCCACCGTCAGTTGACCTCCAGTATTGAACAAGACGATCAAGTTGTAAGGCTCGATGCGCTCCGCTGTAAAGACATCGAGGTCTTCCTTAACGTAGTCCACTTCATATCCGGGAATAGTCTTCAGGTAACGTCGGAGGATGGGGCAACTCTCCTCCCACTGATGGGACCCCCGTCCAAACAGCAGGACTCTTCGCTTCGTGACGCGTTTCGGCGCTTCAGACATGGATTGCTTCTCCCTGAAATTAGAATGGTTTGGCCCGATACTGCGGACGCGACATCTTAGCCAGTTCCCTGGGAATGGTCAAGAGCATGGGAAAAACAAGAGTTGCGCCCGGCGAATCTGCGAACGTGCCTTGCCCTTCTTCTGTGCCTCAGTTATCCTTCCCATCGACGGCTCTACGCGGGTCTGTCCTTTTTCAGGATCATACTACCAGTCTCAACGGGCCGCCTCGATTTTGCTGTAGTTTGCCAAATTTGGTGAACACCAGATGCAGGAGGCGTCTCCAAACGGCATGGCTATCCAGTGCGGTGAATAGCGCACGCCAGTCTCCTCCTTCGTCCTCTTCACGCAACGTGTAAACATCAATGTCATTGAAAGGGGTAGGGAGAATCGGTTGAATACCTGATCCCCCCTCCCTCCGAAACGGACGTGCGGTTCTCCCGCATCCGGCTCTCCAGTTGGTGGTTTTACCGCTGAGCGGGTTGACGATACGAAGCATGGGCTGCGACCAGTGAGAACAACCCATGCTCGCGAAAGTGGGCGTTGGGCCAGCGAGGCCCACCGTCCTCCTTTCACTCCTTCTTCCAGAGTCGTCAACATTCGTTTTGTCCAGACCTTTGGTTCGACCCACGAACAGCGAGTGGCGGAGCATCGTTAGAGAGAGTGTATGAATACTGTTTGGGCGGCCCACCCCCAACCCCTGGCATGGCGACAGACAAGGTGAACTTATCTTCACTTGCGTATATGTCCGCCGTCTCTTGGAACGCCTTGAACTGTTCCGCAGGCACAAGGCCTGAAGGAGATTTCACCGTGGAGCGAACGAGCCCTCGGAGCACCTGCGCCTGCTCTGCCCCTATCCATATCCCTTCGTTCACCTATGGAACCGCGTTGCCAATACACCATCGGTACACCATCGGCAGGACACGCGGTCAAGGCGCCCGGGCACCCTTGCCGCGATCGTGATTTCAGAGGTAGATTGGCTCTCCAGTTTCAGCCGACCCATACGCTGCTGCGATCAACTGCACGGCGGCCAGCCCGTCGTGCTCCGAGACGGGCGAGGGCCGACCCTCAAGGACGGCGTCGATGAAGTCAAAAGCCATCCACTGCACGCGATTTGTTCCATAGGCGGTTTCCAGAACCTGCTTCCCCTCGATTCGGAAAGTGCAGTTGGGAGTTGCGCGCAGAAACCCTCGCGTCCCGACGACTTCCACTGCCTCGATGGGCCATGGCGACTGGGTTGTCGTCCGTCCCGTCAGGATGTTGCCGATGGCACCGTTTTCCATTTTCACTGAGATCTGCCCAATGTCCTCCATTCCGGTGGCGCGGTAATCCTCGTAGAAACGGGTTGCCATGGTAGCGAAGACCGAGCGAGGCTGGCTGCCCGTCAGCCACAGCAGCAGGTCGGCCGCGTAGCATCCAAAGTTCGCCACCTCCCCGCCTCCGAACGCATTCCTGTATGACTCACTCGCGGTGAACTCCGGCAACGGGCCTTTGTTGAGGCATACGTCCACGCTGACAATGCGCAGATCACCGATCTCTCCAGCGTCGATTCGACGCTTCATCTCCCGATAGGGGAACGCGTACCGATAGTTGAATGCAACCATCAGCGTGACGCCGCTGGCTTCGACGGCGCGGACGATTCGTTCACTGTCTTCCATGGTCGTCGCCATCGGTTTGTCCAGGAATATGTGCTTCCCCGCCGCGGCGGCTTCCTCCACATACTTCGCTGTGAGGGACGGTTCTGTCATGAGACTGATGACGTGGACATCGTCACGCGCGAGGACTTCGCGGTAATCATCTGTCAGCTTCACGCTGAATCTGGCCGCGTGTTTCTCCCAGGAGTCGCGGCCGCGTCCTTCCAGCAGTTCGGGGGTCACGTTGGGGTACTGGGCCACCGCGCGCACTTTGGCCGCCGGGTGTTCGGCAAGTAAATGCTCATGGGCGTGCCGTCCGCGGACGCCAATGCCAATAACACCTATGCCCACCGTGACTTCTCGAGGGTTCACTGCACACCTCGCTCCAACCAATCCCGCAGCTTGACCGGTTCTCCCGTGCCAGCCGACTCGACCGCGGCGAGACACGTTTCCATCACGCGCGCAGAGAAGTGGAAAGGAATCGCGTTGGGTCGTCCGGTCAGAATCGTGTGGGCAAACTCGCGGAACTGAAGGACAAACGGATTCGCAACATGGATGAGAGGGTTGACGCGAGTCCTCACGCTTCCACCCGGAGTGAATGCTTCGAAGTTGGGGTTGTCTTCGTTCCCGAGACGCAGCGTGCCTTGTGTGCCGATGATGATAACGCGCTCTTCCGCGGGTGTGAGCGGAGGGTCAACCATCATCAGATTCAGCTCGATCCACGCCTGCGCGCCGTTTTCCATCTTCGTCATGCAGGAGAGGTAGTTGTCGCTCTCCAGCCTGTCCGCGGTGGGGTAGTGACGCGCGCTTCGCGCAAAGACTTCCACCGGCAAGGTGTCCATGAGATAGCAAAGGACGTCCACATAGTGCATCCCGTTGTGAACAAACTGTCCGCCGCTTTCCGCGGTTCGGTAGAAGCTGTCCTGGGGATACGGGTAGAAGCGGCCTTTGACTTGGAACCGCCCATACACCGGCTCGCCGATGTCCCCACGCTGAATCGCTGCATGGCTCGCCCGCGCCCACGCCTCGTATCTCCGGTGCTGACAGCCCTGGAACTGACCCTCGGAACGGACCGCCGCAACACTCATCGACTCCAGTTCCTCCACCGACAGCGCGAGGGGCTTCTGACACAACACGTGCTTACCTGCATCGAGAGCGGCCACCGACTGGGAAGCATGGAAAGGATCGGGGGAGCATATCTGCACGAGGTCAATATCGTCGCGCGTCAGGACATCCTCGAAGTTGGTGGTCCAGTCAACTCCATACGTCTGCGCGGTTCGGCGAACGCCTTCTTCGTTGACATCGTGAAGCAGGCGAAGCTCCATCTCCGGCACATGTTTGAGCGCGGGCAGATGGCATCCGGTGGCGATATTCTCACCCCCGGCCCCGATGACGGCAACCCCAATGCGGCCCACCTGATACTCCTCTCTCCGTTCCGGCTCCGGCAAGGAAGCTGCACGCCCCTTACCCCAAGTCCACCACCGTCCACCGCTCCGGCCCGGCGTGAGCGAGTTTGCGGGGAAAGCTGCTGCGCAGCCATTCCATGTACTTGACCACCTGAGGCAGATCGGCTGTCACGCCGTGACGTTCTGCGAGTTCCTGTTGCACTCGGGCCGCGTCGACCGGCTGAAAGGCGGCGGCGATGTCAAAGATCCAGTCGGATTGCTGGTGTGTGAGCCTGCTGAGATCGCTCATTGCAGAATGCCCCCCATGAACTGCCCAACGGGCTTTATCTCCCGTCTACCTTCTCGATAGCGGCCGTCAGAGAGTCGGCAATGCGTTTGGCATTCTCCTCGGAGATCATGCAGTTGGTGTTGATCAGGCGCGGCAGCAGCCCCTCGGCGGTGGGACACAGGCCATCCCGGTACTCGTAGCGACCTTCATAGTAGGGGCAGTTGTGCAGCGGACAGCCCTTGCTCTGGTACGCCATCGGCTGCTTGAACAGCTTATACTTGTACGCGGGGACCTGCGTGAATCCGATGTTGAACAGCGCATCGGTGTCGAAGAGAGCCTGCTTGAAATCTTCCAGCTCGACGCCGGCGCGTTCGCCGCGGAACAAGAATGAGAAGATGTACGGCGAGTTGCCGCAACCGTCACGAGTGGCGCGCGGTTGCAGCCAGTCGCAACCGGAGATGGCGTCGGAGAGCATGGAGTAGGATTTGCGATACTCGTCGATATAGCCTTTCACGTTCTCCAACTGCGCCAGCGCAATGGCGGCCTGCATTTCGGTCATGCGAAAGACAGTGGCCAACTCCGGTGGGGACTCACCGAAACAAGTGACGCTGCGGATACGTGTGGCCAGCTCCTCGTCATTGGTGAGCGCGATGCCGCCGTCGCCACAGGTCATGTGCTTACCCGAGCAAAAACTGAAGACGCCGATGTGTCCCCACGTTCCAGCAAATCTGCCCTTGTAGGGTAGAAACATGGCATGGGCGCAGTCCTCGATGAGGACCACGTTGTTCTCATCGGCGATCTTCCGCAAGGTATCCACCTCGGCGGGCAGCCCCCAGAGGTGAGTGGCGCAGATGGCCTTCGTCTGCGGGGTGATGTTCTGCCGCGCGGATTCGGGGTCCATGAGCCAAGTGTCTTCGCGTACATCGGCCCAGGTGGGGTGAGCGTTCTGCCACAACGCCGCGATGGCGTGAAACTGCACAAGGGGATCGCACAGCACCTCATCCCCTGCGCCGGCGCGTGCGGCGTACATCGACGAGATAAGCAATGACATCGCCGAGTTTGCGGCAACCGCGTATTGCACGTCGAAGGCTTCACGAAACGCTTTTTCCAGTTTCCCCAGAAAGCCCGATGGCTGACCCGACAACCGGCCCGAGTGCAGCGCCTCCTGAAGATACTCGATTTCCTTCCCGTCGAAACGATCAACTCCCATTGTAATATCCTCCGTGTGGTTGTCGCCGCTCGGGCGTGATGACAGGAACCCGACCGTCCTTGATTTCGGCAATGAGTTCCCGCACAGTAATGAATTTTGCCTGGTAGGTCTTGCGCGCGGCCTCAAGAATCTGCGTGAGAACCTCCTGCGGTTGTGGCGCTTCTCCGCCGACTTCCTGCACGTGGCAGATGAGGATGAACACGTCACACCGACGATAGATTCTGTCCATGTCCTCCAGCGCGAGAGCGACGTGCCTGTCGACTTTGTCGGGAGGCACCTTCCAGGCATACTCGCTGGCGATGGGGAGGTCTGCGACCTTGTCGGTCAGGGAGTAGGGCATCGGCGGGACTTCCGGCTCCCAGTCTTCCTTCACATCGTAATTGCCACCGATGTAATGCCATCCTCGCGGGTCGATCACTCGATTAGAGACGTACCGCAACCCAACCTCCGCCAACGCCTCATACAATTGCGGCGACTGCGACAAAGCTCCGGTGCGGAAGGCGAGTGGTTGGTGTCCTACCGCGTTCTCGAAGATGGTCAATCCCGTCCGCAGCTTCGCGACGAACAGCTCCCGCGTCCACAGATGACCGCACTGCTCGATGTCCTTCTTCAGCCGCGCTGCGTAATCTGCTCCGCCCATAATCGACATCAGCGCCGGGTGCGCGCCGAATTCGCAATGGCCGTGGTCGAGACCGTGGAGCTGGAAGTCGTGTCCGCGCTGCCCGGCCTCGCGCAACGCGTGCACCCACTCGCGGTTCCGGTCAACTCTCCACTCACCATCCGCACCTTGAGGCACGACGAAGTAGGTAGCCTCGACTTCCTCGTGCGCAAAGAAGTCGAGGGTGTTCTGAAAAATGCCGAGGTCCCGTACCAGAGCGCCGGGATCGTCGACGGTGATGACGAAGTACTTGCTGCGTTCGCAGTGCATATCGGGTCCTTTACTGAACAACCTTCCGGAGCTTGAGAATCTCGTCCACCAGTTTCCTCCGCAAAGCGTGGAAGTCGTCGTCGCTGAGATCGTCGCGGAAAGTGTACTGGTTGACGCGATCGTCGCCCGCAAGAACATCCGCCAATACTCTGTTCGCGCTATCTGCGAAGGGCTTGCCATTGGGTTTCCCGGCCGCGACTTGGGCGTAGTGTTTCAGGGTGGCGATGTAGCGCATGTCGTCAACACCCTCCCGAAGAGATTCCCAGTCAATGGTGGGAATGAGTTCGCTGTTCTCGGAGGGATATGCGGCGCAGTGGTCGCGGCAACCACCATCGAAATCGTTGTAGGGGTCTCCCTGATAGCACTGATAATGCCAGTAGTACATGGCTTCCGCCGGGCGGCGATAGAAACCGAATCCGCAACTGTTGCGAGCCTTGCGGGCGTCGTTCAGATAGGCGGGGCCGTAGCGCATGTAACGTTTCCCCTTCCCGAGCAGGGCCTTCTCCTGTTCCGCGGTGTATTCGATGTTGCCGCACCAGATATCGAAGGTGTCTCCCCACTTCTCGCCCGCGGCATAGTTGTTCACGGTGATGTAGCTAACGGCGCCCGGCACTGAGGTGACCAGCGCACACTCGTCGTGGGCCTGCCTGCCGCGGTCGTCCGCATTGCCGATCTCATCCACGGGATAGTAGAGCAACTGCGGCGTATCGGGACGGGAAGAGATGTCCTGCAACTGTCGCGTCGCCTCCACATAGAGAGCGTCGTATTCCTCTTTGGACTTGCCAGGGAAGACGCGTTTGATTTTGGATGTGAGCGTGGACGTGTGGTACGGGAGCGGCCCTCCGATGCCGAGGCGCTTGATCTCTTGAAGGAACTTCGTGAGTTTGCTCGCATCGAGAACAATCTTGCCGTTCTCGTTCCTGACCTCGGGGAAGATGTGCCCAATGGCGGCCGCCGACATTCCGTGTTCCACCATATCCTTCACATGAACGTCACGCACCGGCGTCCCCGCTACTTTGTGCTCATACCAGTACATGCCGACAGGGCGCTCGTTCCGCTCCAGTGTAAAAGGAAGCACATCCACTGTCATTGGAATGGATGCCTTCCCCCCGTTCGTTGCGACAATAGTGGCCGTTCCTCTGTAAACTCCGGGCTTGGCGCTCTCGGGCACTCGAATCGTCAGCCAGAACTCCTGTGTGGTGTTGTGGGAAACGTCTACCACTCTCTTGGCTTCCAGCAATTCCGGCATCACGCGCCACTCAGTGCCCCAACTGCTCCCAAGCCGTTGCGGCCAACACTTGACTGAGCGAATATCGACCGACGCGGCGGGGATCTTTTCTGGCCCGGAGAGGTCACTGACCGAACAAGTGAGTCCCTTTAGATCCTTGAGAGACCTCACTGCGACGGTCATCGGATCGCATTCCCCGGGGCAGGCAAAACACCCGAGCGGACGCGTCAAGTCTTTGGGGCGTGGCACGCTATTCGGGTAGATCGTCGCCATCCAATGCGGCACGAACGGTACAAATCCTCGCGCCTCGTCCTCCGCGGATACCGGAGGCAGGGGCGCTTCTTCCACGTAGGGCTTCTCGGTGAAGAGAGACGCGAACCTCTCGTCTCGCTCCCGTTGCACGGCAGCGCGTATCTTCGCTATCTTCGCATCGGCGAAAGCGCGTTCTTGCTGGGTGTTGATCGGGAACACTGCAAGCCCGTTGAGCAACACGCTGCGTTTTTCCATATCCGGGTGGGCAGCGTCCATGGTCAGCGTCAGTTGCCCATCGGCAACGTCCGTGTCGAACACCGCGTCGGCGAGACGAGAAAGCGGGAACCTGAGTCTCTCAACCACGCGCTTCTCTTCCGCCTCAATCCACCACTGTTGCTCCCCAGGTTCGCCGTACTCCTGATCTCCGTGGAAGGTGATTGCCCGGTACTTGCCGTTGGGGACATCGACGACAAAGGTCTGCCTCACCTGCGTGTGGTAGTAGGCAGAGGTCATCACAAAGTCCCTGTAAAGGCTGTCTGATATGGCTTTCGCCTTGCCAATCCGGTCCCGTTCCCCCAGGCCAGGCACGGTATTGCTTTCGGGCCCAAAGTTGCTGGGCGTGCCAGGTTTGCCATCCTGATAGGGAAGGAAGCCATACCCCCGGTCCTTGTGATACACAACATCCTTGTCCACGCCCGTGAAATTGGCGAACACGGGGGAGTCCTTCGGCCCAAAGTCGAAGGCATACCATTCGATACTGCCTTCCCGAATTGATTTGTCCCCGACCTTCTGTGGAGAGGATGCAACGGCCTGGGCAGGACCTTCGCTCCCCCAGATCTCGACTTCCGAAACCGTGAGGTAAGTTTTGCCTTTCTGAAGGGTCAGCACGAGACGGATTCCATCGAGAATAGTGTCAAGGTCTGTGAACTCGTTCCAGCCATCCTGCGCCCGGAGTTCCCCCATCTTCAGCGCTTCAGGGAATTCAAGCGGATCTCCCTTTTTGTATAGCTCGACTCTCTCTGTCCCGTGCGGACCTGAGTTGAGGACACAGACACGCACCTTTCCGACGCGATAGGGTTTGAGGAGGTCAAAGACTACCTCGCCACGGGGGGCGCTTTGCCAGTAGGAGTACGGGCCGGGTTCCCTCTTGGATGTGAAGCTCGCATCGCCGTTGGTCAGTGTGCCGCCCGCAAAGGGGAAAGTGTCCCCGGCCCCTCTGTCGCTCGCAAGCAGTGGGTTGACGACATACTTCCCTCCGCTTCTGAGAAAGCGCGCGTCCCTATATGTGCTGAATTTCTCGTTGGTGAGGCCGTTATCAGTCAGGAGCTTAAGTTCCTGACCCCATGCGTTGACTGCGAACAGAAGCATTACGAGGAAAAGGTTTCTGTGCACTATGGAACCCCCACGATTCATCCGCCCACCTTGGGAAGTGTGACCGGTCACGCCCCCCGATGACGGGTCCGGGAAATCCAATGGGATGAAGGTATCACAACGCTCAACGTCCGTCAAAAAAAACGCATCCGAGAAGAAAGACCTGCATGGCGCCGCCCACGCAGGGATCCGTATCGAGGAAGGTATTCGCGTCACTTTACCAACGCTTCCAGCCCTTCAGGAACGAGGATAACGTCGCCACTCGCGCAAGAGTGGGCGCGGTCACGAACGAAAGTGGTATGGTCTCTCCTCTTCTCCGCGGCATTCACGCTGTTTTGGGCCAGGACGATGCTGCCCGAAGTCATTGGGTCATGTCCGGACTGAACGATATCGAGGCGAATTCCCTTCCCGCTCGCGGCGTCACCGTTATGTCACCGTTATTGACAGTTCATCCTGCTCACTGAGACAATCTCCCCAAGTCCATCGGAACTTGCTACTCGATGCATCTTCTTCAGCGAGAGGTATCGTCGTGCCGAAACTGTCTTATACACTCCTATGCTGGCTCATTCTTCCTGCTCTGGTGACATACGGTTCACCTCTCCATGCCGCGCCGCTGTCTCCCGTTATGTTCCGCGCCTCCTCCTCCGAAAATAGCCCCTTGGGGTACGAAAATCAGGCCGCCAAGGGGAGTTCTTCCAGTTCGACTTTGTATCCCAAGCTTTCGAGCTTGCGAAGATGATAGCGGGTCAGGTGCTTCTTGTTGATTT
>Ga0210056_1002800_pt1 | contig 14500 bp, 20 predicted proteins | sample CryGeyCG2014_080_2_FD_183965 | JGI IMG/M metagenome (GOLD analysis project Ga0210056, IMG submission 183965) | Groundwater microbial communities from aquifer - Crystal Geyser CG07_land_8/20/14_0.80 (SPAdes) (version 2) | ecosystem: Environmental > Aquatic > Deep subsurface > Groundwater | place... | reverse complement strand
CAGCCAAGAAGGCGAAGCCCAAGCCCCCCGTCCGCGTCCCCGCCAAGAAGGCTCGGTGATCCGCTTCGCGGAGCGCAATCTGGAACCGCCCAATCTCCAATCTGAGATCCCGACATGCTCGGTCCCACAGAACTCGTAGTCATCCTGCTCCTTGTCCTGCTGTTCTTTGGCGCGACGAAAGTGCCGCAGTTGGCGAGGTCGCTCGGGCAGGGAATGCGAGAGTTCCGGGAGGGCGTCAAGTCGGCGGAGGCCGAAGAGGCGTTGCGGGAGGAGTCGGCTTGAAGTCGCTTCGCACCTTGACAATGCTCGCCTGCTGCGCGGTGGTGCCGGTGTTTGCACCGTCCCTGGCGGGCGAGGCTGACGCTCCGGCACCCAAGGGCGTCCGAATCCTGTTCACCACCGACACCCTCGGCTACCTGGAGCCCTGCGGGTGACACGGCAGTGGGCTGGGCGGTCTGGCCCGGCGAGCGACACTGCTGAAGCGGCTGACTGCTGAGGGGGTGCCCACTGTGCTCGTGGATGGCGGCAACCTCGGTAACGAGCCGTCGAAGCAACCTGTCATTGTGGGGGCATTCGTGAAGATGGGCTACGCGGCTTGCCTCACCGAAGCCGCGAAAGCCGACTCGGTGCGCAAGGAGGTCGGCAAGGCAACGCTTGCTGTAGTGCCTCCCTTCGACCCGACACACGCCGACCGAACGTGCTGGATCGGTGAGCTTGACGGCGTGCAGGTCGCGTTCCTGCGGCTGGAACCGCCGGGACAGCCGGACCCAGGCGCCTGGGAGAGTGCTCTCGTCTCGTCGTTGAGAGCACTCCGGAAGCACGCCGACTTGATGGTGTTGACCAGCCGGCTGAATGACGCCGACAACCGACGCTTGGCGCATCGCCTCGGCCCGACCGGTTTAGCTCAGGTGATGTTCGTCGCGCCCGGTAACTGCACGCCCGACCTGCCCGCCGAAGTGGATGGGGTGCTCCTCTGTCCCACAAAGGACCGCGGACAGGCGGTGACGCTGGTGGTGGCTACACGAGCCGCCCGGGCGCCATGGAAGGCGTGGTGCCGATTGGAGCCCGTTAGCTCGACGTATACTCCTGACCGCGGAGTCGCCGGCCTCACCACCCGATACTACGAATCGCGACAGATAGCGCTCGTCGCCGGAACCGCAGAGAGCCCACTGAGCGAAGCCGCCTACGCGTCGGCGCCGCGGTGCAAACCGTGCCACGCCGAGGCGTACGAAGTATGGCAGAAGAGCGCCCACGCTCGGGCCGTCGACACGCTTCGCGACAAGCAGCGGCTGGTGCCGGAGTGCCTCACCTGCCATAGCGAGCAGTTCCGGCGGACCGGCCAGTTCGACGGGGGCTTGACGGCCGAAGACGATGGCGTGCAGTGCAGTACGTGTCACGGAGACGGGATTCTCCATGCCTTGACCCGCGGCGCGGAGAAGATGAGCCGGGAGTTGACGTGTGCACAGTGCCACACCCCCGAGCACGCCCCGGGCTTCGACCAGGCGCGGGCTCTGACAGCTACCCGGCACGAAGGGAGGTGATCCAGACCATGAGAACACCAGAACCCAAACCCACGGAAGACGGCACCCGCCGTCAGTTCCTCCGCCAATCCGCCCAGGTCGCCGCCGCCAGCTTGTTCGCCGGCGCGGCACTGGAAGACGTAGTGGAGCGCGTGCTTCACCGCGTCGGCGAGTCGCAGGCGATGCAGCGACTTGCGGACGATGCGGCCGCGCAGCTTCGCGACACTCAGTTGAGTCCACGCGCCATGGCGCAGACGTGCTGCCAGAGCTGACTTGCAGGCCCGTCCAGGACATCGGACGCAGCGGCCGTCGAACCAGTGCACCGTACAGGCAATGCGGTCTTGGCCCCTGCCGATGGCGGCTTAGTGGTCGACGCGAGATCCCTGGCCTGGGCACGCTCCAGTCCATTGCGGTGGGTAGAAGAACACAACGGGGCACGGTACATAGTGAGGTATGGAAGATGTTGTCTTGCAGAGGTATCTATCGGTTCGGGGCGCTTGGCTGCGCCGTTGCGCTGACCGTCCTTGCCCAACCGCCGGCGGCGGCGAAGAACTGCACTTGTGGGGCCTACGAAGCCGCTATCGGGCAGACGAATGGCGCCCACTGCACCAAAGTGTGCGGCGACTGCAATGTCACGTTCAACAGCGGGCTGACGGACACTTGCACCCTACCGGCAGGAGGCGATCCGACGGCGACCTGCACTGCGGAGTACTCCTTCGGTGCTTGGACCGGGCCACAGTGCAACCCGAGCCCCTGTCACACCGGCGTGAACTTCAAGGTGTCGGGGACCGAGAGTGGCAACTCAGCGCTCTGTAACGCGCAGGCGGCGAACGGAACGCAACATTGTTGCGGCGCCGCTACTGGGGGCTGAGTGTGCCTGCTGCATATGAGGCGCGGGCAAACAGGATTCGTGCTCATGCTGCGCCTCGCGGTGCGAGTGCCCTGTCTATGAACGCTAGTGGCACCAGATACTCGCAGTCGCTCCGCCACTGCTGTGGCGAAGTGACTGGACTCATGGCTTTCTGGGTCTCCGCAGGCTTCACACTCTGGCTCGCGTGTTCCGCGTGTGTGGACTCCTATGCCGCTGCTGACGACGCCAGCCGCAGATTCGAGGGACGCACCGTGCGGGTGAGCTGCGACTCGTGGCCGCTCCTCATCGACCAGCTCCATCGGCAACTCGGTGTAAGCATCGTCGCCCACCGGCCACCAGCCCGACTGAAAGGTGTGCTGTCCGGCGACGCGGGGGCAGTGCTTCGACAACTGGCTCAGGGCTCCAAGGGCCGCTGGATCCTCCATGGGGACGCGCTGTGCTTCGCACCTGACTACTTGGCGCGGGCGGCAACCGGCGAGCCGTGGAGGGCTTCCGGTAGTGACGGCGGGGCCAGTGCGAGCAAACCCCGGGATCTGATGCAGGAACTCGACAACTGGGTACTCCGTTTCTGCGGCTTCTTGAGGCAGGAACCCGGTCTGCTCGCCGAGTTCGCCTCGGGGAGTTGGACGCCGATCGGTGAACTCCCCCCTCAGATGCGCTCAATGGCTCGCCAACTTGGTGCAGAGGACCGGGGGGCGATGGGTCGCCTTTGGGATCAACACCACGAGAAGGTCGAGGTCACATGCTCCGTGGCAGCCGGAGCCATGATGTTCAGGCAGGGGCAGTTGATGTACGGCGGGGGCGAGGGCCCCCCGCTTGGTACGACGCCTCCCGACACATACCGGGACGGACCAGGTCCGAGTTGGCCGGATCTGGACACAAGGGCTGCCCTCTTTGGCGACAGGAGTGGTATCTCCACCTCGCTCAGCGAGACGAAGGAACTGCGGCTCGGCGAACTGCCTAACGCCTTCTTCCCAGAGCTGACCATCTGCCGTCGGCTCGCCGACGAGAGGGTGACCGTGTCCGCGGGGGAGTGGCGCACGGCCGCTCTCCTCGTTCTCCTTCAAGCCAGTACGGACACAGAGGTACGTCGTGTGGAGCGCATACTGTTTCTGGGGAAGTCGCCGCTCCGTCGCGAAGTGGAGCGGAAGCTCCCTATGATTACGCGATGCTGCCTGGTGTGGGACGGTCTCTCCCGAGTCGTCGCGCCACTTGCGAAGAGCCCACTCAGCAGCGTTGACGACTCAGCCCGCGCCTTCCTATTGAGACCTGCTCTGTTGACGTACTCCGAGTTGCCCACCGCGTTGGCGGAGTTCGTCCGGCGAGTAGGATGGCCCGCCGTCCCGTCCGGCAAGGGGGAAGGAGATCCAGAGGTGCAGTGCTGGATCCACCCAGTCGTGCGCTGCCACTTCCGAGCGCCGGGCGGTCCAGACAATCGGCGTGTGCAGATGGGAGCCGGGCCTGAGGTCAATTACCCCTGGCTTGCCCTACGGAGGGCAGCGGGCGAAGAGCAGGCTGTGCGTTGATTGCGAATGGTCTTGGCCCAGCCCGTAGAGGTCTGGATGACGCGGCAGAAGCGCGGATGGGACGAGGAGGACCGTCCTCAGTTCTTCCTCGGGTCCGTCGAGCGCCGCATCGTCGAGGACAGACGGGCGGACCCGCGCACGGCCATAGCGGCCACGACGCCGCGCCCAAAGTGGACCTGAGAGATCGCGCTCATGTATTTGCTTGCCCGTGAAGCCCCCTTGCCGGGGAGTCGGAGAAGGTTCTTTGCACTTACGGCTATCATTGCCGCGTCGGCGCGGCCAGGCACGTCGGGTCCGGAGGCGACCACTGACAAGGGCCCCTGGCCGCTCTCCCACGTCTCCGTCTGGCTCACGCCGATGCAGTACGACCCGGTGCCGACGCTACGCTGGTTGGAGCAGCAGAAGCTGCGGCCCGACCGGGTCATCGTCCAGGCGCTGGACTGCGGAATGACGTCCTTTGCGACCAAGTCGGCGGTGCTAACATGCGCGCCCAATCTGCAGGGCAAGGACCCGATCGGCGACGTGGGGGAATGGACCCACGCCCGGGGGGTCGAGTGCTGGGCGGCGCTGGACCTGTTCCGCTGGTGGCAGGAGTTCGTGCCGCAAGCCTTCGACCCCTTCGAGAAGCACCCCGAGCTGCAGTCCATGAACTTCGAGCATCGGGCGAAGCCCATCGGCGAAGGGAGGTTCGCCTCGCCGTACAACCCGAAAGTGCAGCAGGTGCTTGTGCAGCTACTCCTGGAGTTGGTCAGTCAGTATCCGGACTTCGATGGCTTGGTGCTCTGCTGCCGTCTGCCCGAGGGCTGGATGCACGGCTTCGACGAGGGCGCCCGGGCGGCGTACATCCGGTATCGCCAGATCGACCCGCTCGACCTGATGATGTACGACGACCACCCGGAGACGCGCGACCCGGAAGTGCAGCAGTTCTTCAACTGGCGGCTGGACACCGTCGGCGAACTGGTCGGCGAGCTGACCTCGGCATTCAGGCAGAACGTGCCCAAGGGAAAGGTTGCAGTGGTGGGGCGAGGCGATCAGTACAACCTGACGCCCAAAGTGCAGGCGCGCACCTGCAACGACTGGCTGACCTGGGTGGCGAAGGGCTACGCCGATGAAGTGCTGATCGACGTGGCGTGGAAGGACGAGTCGGCCCGCGCGGCGTGGGACGCCGCCACCCACCTGCTGGAGAAGTCGCAGCGCAAGGTGCCGCTGACGTGCCTGCTGACCTCCCGCCCCAACTGGTGGCCCTACGGCCCCACCGAAGCCTGGCCGATCTTCGCCGAGCGCGGCCGCGGGATCGACCGGGTGGCCGTGGAAGGCTACTTCACCCGCTGCGAAGACGAAGTGAAGCCGGTGCTGCAGAAGACGCTGACTTGGGGGCGGTGGCCGAAGTGAGGGGTGGAGTGGTGAATGGTGACTGGTGACTGCGGAGTTGCCTTTCCGCCGCCAACTCTTCTTCGCAAGACGCCCGGAGGGGGGGTGGCAAGTGTGCTATCATGGGGTGAACGCGAGCCTCGGAGCCGGGTCGTCGGCCGCGGCTCGCGCCAGTTGACACTCAGGAGGGCTGAGGTGACTGCTCAAGAGAAGTGCGGTGGTGCGGGGCGACAGTCGGTGGGTCGACACGGCTGCTGCAGTCCCGGGGCGCAGCAGCGGGCACTGACGGACTGGGGCGGCGAGGCGTGGATCGTCCTGCTCGTCGAGGATGACGGCATCTTGTCGTTCTCACTGGCCGAGTGCCTCCGGGGGGCCGGCGACTACCGGGTCTGGTCTGCGAAGTCGCTGGCGGAGGGGCAGGCGCTCTTACGGCAGACTGAGATCGACGCTGCGGTGCTCGACCTGGCCCTTCCAGACGGGCGGGGCGACCAACTGCTTCGTGAGATCCGTGAGCGCTCAGGAGACCGGCCGGCCGTAATGATGGTGACCGGCTACGGTTCGGTGCAATCCGCTATCGACCTTCTGAGGCAGGGCGCCGATGACTGCCTCTGCAAGCCGTTCGAACTCGCGGAGGTCGAGCAGCGGCTCCGTGCGCTGCTGGAGCGCAAGTGCCCGCGGGCAGGAGCCGCCCGCCGCGCCGCCCCTGCTCCGTCTATGCACTTGAGCGCTGCGAAACTCCAGATTCTGAGGCGGCTGCGAGAGGGCAAGCCCGACGCCCAGATCGCCGGCGAACTCGGCCTCAGCGTGCGCACAGTGCAGAACCAGGTCTCCCAACTCCTGGCCGTGCTGGGCGCCGCCAATCGCACCGAGGCCGTTGCCCTGAGCTACCGGCGCGACCTATTGCTCGGCGCTCTGGCGGAGGGGGAGACGCAGACGGGTGCGGGGGAAACCCCTGCGAAAAACGAGTAGTATTACTCATTGACTGTCTGCCTTGCTGGGCTATCCTCTTATCACTCCGATTGACTGAACGAAACGCCCGGAGCGCCAGTGAGGCAACAGTCAGCCTCGGCAACGGAGACAACCAACGGGGTGCCGGGAGGCTCTGTAGAGTGCCAGACGAGGCGTTGGACCAGCTCATCGACCGCATTGCCGAAGCCGTCGTGCGCAAGATCGACGAGCGCGACAAGATCGACGCGATTGCCCAGGCGGTCCTCGCCCGGTTGCCAGAGCCGCAAACCGTCGACCCACACGCCAAAGCGCCAGCGAGGGCGAAGCGTCCAGCCAAGAAGGCGAAGCCCAAGCCCCCCGTCCGCGTCCCCGCCAAGAAGGCTCGGTGATCCGCTTCGCGGAGCGCAATCTGGAACCGCCCAATCTCCAGTCTGAGACCCCGATATGCTCGGCCCCACGGAACTCGTAGTCATCCTGCTCCTCGTCCTGCTGTTCTTCGGCGCGACGAAAGTGCCGCAGTTGGCGAGGTCGCTCGGGCAGGGAATGCGAGAGTTCCGGGAGGGCGCCAGTACAGCAGACCCCTGCGCGCCTGAGACCGCCTGCGGCCACCTCACGGCACCGAGAGAGAACGACGGTATGCGTGTACCTCGGGGTAGCGACCCACCCACCCGAGCCGGGCGGACCGGGCCATCCGCGCTGCGTCGAGACGAATACATGGCCCAACACGGAGCGCCAGGACTCCCTGTCCGCATCTGACGAGGCGGGTAGGGCCCAGGCGTGATAGCAGGCAGTCACACATGCACCGAGGAGGCAGCCAATGGAAGCACACACATCGTGGAGAAGGACTTGGGGCACCGTCTACTGGGTGGCCTGTCTGGCAGGTTCATGGACCGGTGCCATGGCGGAGCAGCCAGAGCCATGCGACCAGTGCAACGTGGTGACGATCGCCTATGACCCGTCGCTGACGCACGTCGTGGCGACCTTCACGAAGGGGGTCACGCTCGAGTGCCCTGGCAATTGCGATATCCATGCGTCGTGCCTGTTGAGCGGGAACGTAGTGTTGCCCACCGGTGTGAATACCGCGCTTGAGGAATGCGGGTGCATGACCGCGGAACTCATGATGTCTACAGAGCCCGAGTGCACTCCCGAGTTCCTGGAGTGCCAGCCCGGACGCAAGTGGACCGTGCAGTGCCACGCGGAACTCACGGCAGTCTTCGCCTCTTTCTCGAACGCGACGTGCAAGAGAGGACAGATGGAGACGACCGTTGCCTGCCACCACAACGACCCGAACTCACTCGAGTGGACCAATGCGTCGTGTACGGCGACTATTCAATAGAGTCGTGCACGACGACGCGTGTGGTTGGGCCCGCGCAGGGGCGGCCGAGACGGCCCGCAGAGCCCTGCTCCAATCGCTGCTACTGTGGCGAGAGCGCCCGTCCGTTGGTGCCTTGTCCCACGCATATGGAGGTACGCGATGACCCCCCATGGCCGTCTACGCTTGGCGCGGTCCGAGGCAGTACGAGCGGCACTCTGGGGCTTGTTCGGCTGCGCAATTGGCCAGCACCTGTACGCCTTGTCACCCTCCTCGGCTCGCGCCGGTGCAGTGCAGGCCGCTCCCACGCAGACCCTTCCCGCGGCCCTGCACACTGCCGTGGCCCTCGGACCGGGCCGCTTCTCCACGGACCAAGTGCTGGACGCAGTGGCTCGTGCCACTGGAGTCCTGGTGATCGCGGCGATGGGTCCCTCGGCATCCGCCAGGAAGATCGACGTGGACGACCGGCATCTCGACGCAGGCGCGCTCCTGAAGCGACTCAACGACGCGACGGACACCGAATGCGTCGTGAGAGAGGGTTACATCGGCATCAAGGGTCACGACCTCTGCTTCCCCGCATACGCCGAAAGGCTCAGGCGGGCCGTGCAACCAGCCGAGGAGTGGCGCACCGAACTGGCGACGGACATCCTGACCATTGAGCGATGGTTTCCGCCGCCGTATGCCGACCGGCTGTCGCAAGGGGAGCTGCTCAGGGTCAGTTCCCTCCCGGAGCCGGTGCAAGCGCAGGCGTTGTCTGCATTTGTTGCGATGTCTGGCCAGACCCGTCTGTTGAACCTAGATGCCGCCGAGAGAGACGAGTGGGCTTTCGACTTCCGGGCCGATCCTCACCTCGAGATCCGATGGGGCACCGGAGACATCGCCCACACAAGTTGGCATGGCCTCCAGGGGACACCCGACAGCTACGTGATCGAGACCACGGAGGCAAACAGGAGTCGACTTGTCCCCCTCCCGGGATTCATGGGTGAGGGCGATTGAGCGAGGGAGAGGGCACTGGCATGCTGACGAGGCAGTTCCGATGTGGTGCGTGGCTTCTCCTTGGCTGTGCGCTCGGGGCGGGCGCAGTACCCCCACGCGAGGTAGTCTCGGTCCAAGCGCAGAGCGTAACGTCGAGAGCAGTGCTACTGCTCGTCCGCGGGCAGACAACCGTCGGCGCGGTGGTGCAGGCTCTCCAGGGCAACGGGTTTGAGATTGCGGTTGACCGACGAGAAGCGGAGCGTCCCATCTGCGTCTGGGCGCCGGGTCCGGTCAGTGAGGAGTGCATGGTGAGGGGCCTGAGAGAAGTGACTGGGCTCGGCGAGCGTCGGGTCGACTCCATCAGGTTCCTCTCCTATCTGGCCTGCTTTAGCCCGCCCACGCACCTTGGTGAACCAGAGAGAGCGCGGCTCCACGAACGACGAAAGGCGACTTGGGCACGGATAGCTGACAAGTACCAGCCCGTGGTAGAGCGCTTCTCGCGGACGCATCCTCAGATCCCATTCCCGCGTGCCAAGCTACTCCAGCCTTGGCAGGCCACAGCCGCTGAGTTGCGCTGGAGCGAACGAGTCTTCGTCCAGGCGTTGTTCCGCGATCAGCAAGGCGACGAGGGTCTTCTGTCGGCTCTGGAAGAGGGGCAGTACCAAGTTGCGTACGAACCGGGCGTGTCTCTTGGGCTGGTACATCTACAGCCCAGGGATCTTGGGAAGCTGAAGGGGAACCTGCTGGGGCATGGGCACCTTGTCGCCGCGATGCGACAGCGGTCCATCGATCCGTCTGCCGTTGGGACAACATATGTCGGCGACCTCGGAGGACGGGGAGGAGAGTTGCTTGGACTCCTCTCACGCTGCGCCTCGCCGTCGCTGTTCTGGATACGAGGCGCCGTGTACGTGCGCACAGCGGCACCGAACGCGCCTCTCGTAGAGGCCAACGCATCGTCTGGGATGGCGGGAGGATAAGCGATGCGACAGCACATCAGGCCGGACAGGCAGACGGACGGTCGTGTCAGCGGCCGCACCGAACTGACGACGACATCTGGGGCTCTCCGGTGCCAGTATTTCTGTGACTCTGGACATACCCAGCCACTTCTGCTGTACGCCGTTACGGCGGCCATCCTGCTCTTGCCAACAGCGAAAGGCGGGGACGCGCGCGCTCAGCGGCCAGCCGCTGTTCACCAAGAGAACACCGCCGTGCGGGTGCTTTTCACCACCGACACCCTCGGCTACCTGGAGCCCTGCGGGTGACACGGCAGTGGGCTGGGCGGTCTGGCCCGGCGAGCAACGCTGTTGGGGCGGCTGACGGCGGATGGTGTGGCGTCCGTCACCGTTGAGGGTGGCAACCTGTGCAACGACCCGTCGAAGCAGCCGGTCATCGTGGAGTCTCTGGTGAAGATGCGTTACGCGGCTTGCCTGACCGGAAGCGCTGACACCGACTCGGTGCGCAAAGATGCCGGCAATGCGAAGCTTGCCGTTGTCCCGCCCTTCGACCCGGCGCATCCCGACCAAACGTCGTGGATCATAGAGCTTGGCAGCGCGCGCGTCGCGTGCCTGCGGCTGGAACCGCCGGGGCAGACGGGCGAAGAGGCTTGGGAGCGCGCTCTGGTCTCGTCGTTGACGGCGCTTCGGAAGCGTGCCGACGTGGTTGCGGTAGCCAGCCGCCTCAGCGAGGCCGAGAACCGGCGCCTGGCCGGTCAGCTTGGCCCGGCCGGCTTGATCCAAGCAATCTTCGTTGCACCTGCCAACTGCACGCCCGACTTGCCTACCGTCGCGGACGGCGTGCTGCTCTGCCCGACCAAGGACCGCGGGCAGGCTGTGACGCTCTTGGAGGCGGAACGCGCCGGTGGCAAGTCGTGGAAGCTGTCGTGTCGGTTGGAGACCGTTGGCTCGGCGTACGCTCCCGACCCGACCATCGGCGACCTCGTCGGCCGGTACTACCAATCGCGACAAACAACGTTGGCGGGAGCCACCGCCGAGAAGCCATTGAGCGAAGCCTCCTACGCACCTGCGCCGCGGTGCAAACCGTGCCACGCCAAGGCCTACGACGTGTGGCAGAAGAGCGTCCATGCTCGGGCTGTGGCGACACTTCGTGAGAAGCAGCGGTTGGTGCCGGAGTGCCTGACGTGCCACAGCGAGCAGTTTCGGCGCAACACGCAGTTCGACGCGGACTTGGCCGCCGAAGACGATGGTGTGCAGTGCAGTACGTGTCACGGAGACGGAATTGTCCATGCACTTACGCGCGGCATCCCCGCGTTGAGCCGCGAGCAGACCTGTGGCTCCTGTCATACAGAGGGAGACCAAGTGCACGGGGCGTTCTCGACAGAGGCGGCACTCAGGCGGATACAGCACTGAGAGGGAGGTGCAGAAGACCCACACATGGTACGAGTCGCCGTGCTCGCGAACCAGAGGGGTTCGCTCAAGGACCCCGGGGCACGCTGGCGTCAGGTACGGCAGAGTAGAAGCGTTACATGGCCTCGCTCCCCAGTTCGGCTTAGCATACAAGAGAGGTGTCAACATGAGGTACTTCGCTCGGAAACAGATCTGGATCGTCGCAGCGCTCGTCTTGGCTATGCCTCGGTGTGGCCGTGAGGTGCACGCCGCTACCCTCGTTGGGGTCACATTGTGCCAGATCAGTCTTCCCAACTGCAACTGCGCCACGCCCAAGACGATGCTTGTTCACTGTGTGGGACCCACCAGCGTGACGGGTACGAAGTTCCAGGCTATCGGGGGTGGCTGCGCTGCTCACGGGGACTGCAGCCCTGTCTACTATCAAAACGGCGACTTCAACTACGACTTCACGAAGTCCTATGAGGTCCCCGCCAACAAGAAGCTGGTGGTCACGGTGAAGGCCATGGCCGAGGACTGCCCGGTTGAGGACGTTTGCCCGGACGGAACGTGTCACGAGGTCTACTGCCCCTACACTGGGGTGTTCGACACCGTCCCGCTCGCGGTGGATTGCTGAGTCCGGCGCGGTTTCCTCGCGCCTGCCCGGAGTACGCGGCGATTACGCCACGGGCACAGGGGCTGCGTCTACGACCCCGCCGCGGTGATATGGAGTGCTCATACTGTGATGCGATCAGTGGACCGAAGGCAATGTTGGCGCCGGGGGATCGTTTTGGCACTGGCTATCTGTTCAGCCGGATCAGCCGCGCCCGAAGAGATCACGGAACGGCGGATCGACCTCGACTGCCGTAGGCCCGACTGGACCGCGATTGTGACCGGTCTCCGCAACGCAACCGGACTGCGTGTGGGCCTTGTTGTTCCTGCCACCGCGGCGCCCGCTGTGGAGTTCAAGGACACTCCATTGCGGGATATTCTCGACGCGTTGCTGGCTCCGATTGGATATTCCTGGCGCATTCACCAAGGCACCCTCACCATGCACCCAGCCCTTCCCCGTGAGTGGAGTTGGTCGGAGACGGGTCTGAAGTCCAGGGCCGCAAACCTGCTCGCTCTGTCCCAGGTGCTGGCGGTGTTGGAGCCCGGTCAACTAACTCGTCTTGCGGCGGGAGCAGCTCTGCCTCTCGACGAGCTACCTGGCCTTGCCGCAGACCAGCTTGTCTCGCTCAGTCGGGAGGTGTGGAGGGGCACCACCAGGGAGAACGTGATCGCTGAGTATCGCAGCGAGTGCAGAGTGAGCTTGACACCCGCTCTTGTCGCTCTGCTACTGCGGGACGGGGGGCGGCAGGACGTAGTGCTGCTGCCGGAGAAGGATGTCCCGGGGCAGGTGCTGCAGAAGTGACACGCGTTGCCTCGCAGAGCTGCTCCTCATCTTTCTGCCATGTGCTATGCTTGGCGGTTACGGCTACCGGGCTAACAGGGGGGTACACGGCTGAACAGCCAACCGCTCCCATCCTCCTTCCTGCAGGCCGAGTTATCACCTTGAGCCAAGTGGCTGCGGCAGTTCAGATCCACACCCGGAAGCCCTGCACCGTGGACCGGCGCCTTGGCCGATTCACTTTGGTTGTGACCCAAGCGGAGTACACTGGCTTGGCGGAACTTAACCTGTTCCTTGGGGACCTGTGTGCCCTTGAGGTACGCCAGGTCGCAGACGAGTTGTTCATGGGGCCCAGGCACTACACAGAAGAGGAGAGTCTGCTGATTGCCAGTCGGGCAATGGAGATGGTGGTCAGCCGCCTGCAATGGACGCCTGACCGCTACCTGTCTTACACAGACTGGGGGGGAGCGACGCCCCCCAGTCTGCTTGAGCGGATCCCATGGCCGCGGCTACCCGAGCATGTCCAGCAAGTCCTGAAGCAAGCGTCCTCGGGGGACATGCGTCCGGGGGTGGACGTCGAGTTCCGTCCTGCTGTCAAGCTGACGATAGATCCTGCGGGCCGCTACAGGATGGAACCAGCTACGCTGCGTGACCCTAAGACCGGGGTGACGCGCCAGACCGAGACCCGCAGCAGTCTCCAGTTCGGCTTAGTCACGTGGTAGCACGCAAGTGCTAACGCGCGCCCCAGTTCTCCAACGCCGCGGGCCGCGCCATGCGCTGCCCAACGGAAGCGATTCCGCGGGACGCACTGGCGCTTGGAGGGCTGCCACCCCTGGGCAGTTCTATTCGCCGGAGGACTCCCATTCGAGTTCACCAACTGCGGGAGGTGTGATCGTATCCACAAGTGCTGACCGGAGCGGAGGTCGAGGACCAGATCGCCGCCAGTTCATTCACCAGTCCAGCCTGGTTGTTGCTGCTACGCGCTTCGTCGGCGCTCTGGCCGGGGAAGTCCGCCCCAGCAGCCATGTCGCGGTTATTCGGTCGAAAGCGACAACGTGCGTCTGGCGGCAGGTATGACTTTGAGGCGCACGTCGGCCCCACCCAAGCAGGCGGCGTGCGTGTTTTGAGTGCAGAAGCGGGCGAGCAACGCGGATCGTGGCCTATGCCACGTGATACGCAAGGCCAATGAGGAGGTAGACACATGCCAAACAACAGAGCCACAGAGGTAGGACAGGATCGTCGGGAGTTCCTTCGACAGTCCGCGCAAGTAGCTGCCGCGAGCCTGTTCGCTGGCGCGGCATTGGAGGACGTGATTGAGCGCGTCGTCCACCGCGTCGGCGAGTCGCAAGCAATGCAGCGGCTTGCGGGGGACGCAGCGGCGCAGCTACGTGGCGTCCAGTTGCAGCCGCGGGCGCTGGCACAGCAGTGCTGCGGCTCGTAGAGCGAGGTCTGCTGGTGACTCAGCATCCCCTCCCGCGTGACGGGGATGCTGTTGCTTGTCGCGCCCGCGCGTAAGCCCTCCGCGTAGGCAATCAGTCCGAGTCCTAATCCACCCCACGTTGCTTGTCGCGCCCGCGCGTAAGCCCTCCGCTCCATCGTGGCCGCTAAGCACATTGCACTGCTGCCGACGCTGGCGGAGTACGATCCGGCGACACTGGCGCCCGTACGCGAAAGCCCATTGGTCCCGGTCACGGCCCGCGCGCAGGACCGACGATCGGCTCTGGCGTCGCGCCGTGCGAAGCTGTCAGACTCGCCTCCCCCCGCGAAGGAGGCGATGTGGGCTGCGGAGCGCCGCTTCCTGTGGATCCGGCCGGATCAAGTTGACTGGCTTCGTGACTTTGTCGAGAGCATCGCTCTGGGGCAACGGCCAGCCTGCCTGGCGCGGTGAGCACTCAGTACTCGCTGTCGTTTGAGTAGTAGGTGAGCGAACTGCAACAAACGCTTCACGACAAGGAGAGCAATTCGATGGAATGCCGGCCGGCGACGGGGCGCGTCAGAGTCCACGTGGGTCCGAGGGCGTGCGCAGTCGCTCTCCTTGTTACCTCGGCAGTCGCCCAGCCCGGCGCCACCGGTCCGACGCCCAAACCCGCCCCCGGCCCCTGGCCCCTCTCCCACGTCTCCGTCTGGCTCACGCCGATGCAGTACGACCCGGTGCCGACGCTGCGCTGGTTGGAGCAGCAGAAGCTGCGGCCGGACCGGGTCATCGTGCAGGCGCTGGACTGCGGGATGACGGCCTTCGCGACCAAGT
>Ga0210056_1002797_pt1 | contig 14505 bp, 19 predicted proteins | sample CryGeyCG2014_080_2_FD_183965 | JGI IMG/M metagenome (GOLD analysis project Ga0210056, IMG submission 183965) | Groundwater microbial communities from aquifer - Crystal Geyser CG07_land_8/20/14_0.80 (SPAdes) (version 2) | ecosystem: Environmental > Aquatic > Deep subsurface > Groundwater | place... | reverse complement strand
GGATAATTATGCAACCCAGATCCAACCAGTGCACCCAATCAACAGACCGCCGTCGAGCATACAACCTCGACAATAAGCACGTTCGTGCCGGTACTGAGCGCAGAAAAAACAAGCGGAGGGAGCATGACCGCAAACGGAAATAACAAACACGAAAAACCAACCCCGCATAAACCCGGTCCCAAATTCCGGTATAACGACCCCGCCGACCTCCAGGCCGCCGTTGATGCCTATTTCGCTACCTGTAAACAAGGACGTGAGCGCACTATAATTCTTAAAGACGGCACACCCAAAACACTCAATATGCCAATACCCTGTAACGTCGCAGGGTTAGCATTAGCATTAGGGTTTAATAGTCGGCAATCATTACTAAATTATAATGGGGAGATGTTAGACATCCTCACGCGTGCGAAGCTGCGTATTGAGGCCGACAACGTGGAAAAAGGGCAGTCTGGAGAGTACGAGGCCCGAACCAACAACCTCAATTTAGCCAGTAATTACGGATACTCACAACGATCGAGCGTTTCTATCGATTTTGATGAGCAGTTGCAGGCGATAATCAAAGCGCTTCCCGAAAAATACGCAATCCAAGTGCAGGCAGCGCTCGTTAACCTGGCTGGTAAAAAGCGGATTGAGGGTAAGTAGTGAGATAGAGTTTGTATATACAATTATTGGTGCGAACATTAACCTTTGAGTATGCGAACATTAACCTTTGAGCAGTTACGAATCAACCTAACATTAACCTTCAATACACTGGATGAACCTATTAAGATTATAAAACGGGGTAAAGTGGTTGGGTATATAGTGAGCAACTTACAGGGTATAATTAAGACAGGAAATCCTAAGAAGTCCTTTACAGATGTGTCTGGTGAAACAGTTTACGTGCCTGACCCTGTCAAGCCGATCAAACAACCAAAGGTATCGGTAAGTAAACAGGCATTACCGACAGTCAAAACCATACTGGCAGGCATCAGTAAGCAACCTACAATTCAGCATCATCCTCAATGCAGGTGTGGGATATGCAATCCTATTAGCGGCGGTTAGCGGTGATTATAGGACAATTAGAATTATATAGATTTGGTAATGTAATATCAAGGGGTTATGTGAGATACGGTATTGTACGATCTCTTATTATCTCGCATTAGCTTTGATTATTGTAGGAGTTGACATAATACCCATTACCGGACCGGGATTATATGCGTCAGAAACGGCGGGTAACATGATAATTTTATTGATTATTAGAGGATGTTGATAATGGATTTGATTAAGTGCCGGATATGCGGGAGTAGGCACAGGTTGGGAGCGGCTCACGTGTGGCCGGAGCCACCCAGGACGCCGAAAAGGAAAAGCAACATAACTCCCGTGGAGCTGGCTAACAAACCAGAAGATATGAGTAACAGTACTAAGGATATGACTAACCTGACTAACAAGCCAAGCCTGACTAACAAGCCAAGCCTGACTAACACGTCTGCCAACCCATCGGCAACATACCGTTATCGTGAGGCGGAGAAATGGCGTCGATACATGCGGGATTATATGCGTCAGAAACGAGCGAAGGTCTCTGATAGGAGGAAGGCCGGAGCATAGGGGCCGGTGTATGGGGTGGGGGGGCCTCTTTTGGAGCGGGAAGGGGGCCGGGTTCGAAGAAGATATATCCCCTCCCCGTGAGATTTAAATTTTTTCTATAGCGATTTAGGGGTAATAGTTCCAGACTTATATGGTCAGTTCACCAAAATGAAAATATTGTGATAATTGTTTAGGAAGACGATTGGGGATGTAGATGCACCAGTTTTTTAGATGTGACGGAAAAAGTTCCTGGGTTAATTTACTCACTTGAAGGTGAATAATACCAACATAGAACACCGGACGGAAGCAGAGTTAGATGATTTAGTAAAAAGATATTGTGCGGTGCGATAGACAAACTAAAGCCTGAGGCATAACGCCAAGGTAAGCGGCGTGGCGGCTGTATGACACGTCCGTCTTGAGCGCCTGGTTAGACGTTTTTGTTTGTATTTTTGTTGAAAAGATAATACACAAAGGGGTATTATGTTTGACGGTTTACCAGATCCTGCGGATTTTGCGAGTCGGTTGATGGGGAGGTTTTCGGCTGAGGTAATAAGGAAGGCATTGGCGAAGATTGGGAATTATAGTCAATATCAGGGTGATCCCGTTGGATTTGGGGAGCAGGAGTTAGGGGAGGTTTACACAGATGATGTGAAGTTAATGATGGAGTCGGTGCGGGACAATGAGATAACGATAGCGATTTCTTCAAATGCTGTTGGGAAGACGCACTGTGCTTCACGGGTGGCGATTTGGTTTTATAAGGCATTTCCCGATTCGCAGGTATATACGGGGGCGGCGCCTCCTGAGAGTAATTTAAAGAAGTTGTTATGGGGTGAGATAGGGCACGTACAGCATCGCAAACCAGAGTTATTTGCGAATGATACTGAAACTATGTTGCACATAGAACGTCATACTAAATCGTTTTTAACTGGAGTTACCATACCTTCGAGTGGGACTGAGTTTCAGCGTGAGGCGAAGTTTTCGGGGAAGCATGCGCCACATTTATTGTTTATTATCGACGAGGGCGATGCGGTACCGGACGAGGTTTATCGTGGGATTGAGTCGTGTATGTCTGGGGGGCATGTACGTTTACTGATAATGTTTAATCCCAGGGCTGAGGTAGGTGAGGCTTACCGGATGATTAGGGATCGGCGTGCTCACGTGATTAATTTATCGGCGTTCAATCATCCAAACGTGATCACTGGGGATGATATAATTCCTGGGGCTGTTACGCGTGAAACAACGGTACGGCGTATAAACGAGTGGTGTAGGCCGGTGGTGGGTGATGAGCCGGTGGACGAATTATCGAGTTTTGATTTGCCTGATTATTTAGAGGGGGTTATTGGGAGAAATCAGTCGGGTGATCCGTATCCGCCTTTGGTGGCGGGTAAGTACAAGATAATGAGTCCGGGGTTTTCGTATATGGTTTTGGGGCGGTATCCAGCGCAGGCCGAGAACCAGTTGATTTCTAAAGAATGGATTTTAGCGGCACGGGGGCGGTGGGATGCGTATGTTGCGGCTAAGGGTGAAGTTCCGCCGGATCACATTCTTGGAATTCAGGGATTGGATGTTGGGGAATTCAGCGGGGATGCGAATGTTGCCATATTCCGTTATGGCGGGTATGTTGAGAGGCCAGTGGTTTGGGGCGGGATTGATTTAACGGCTACGGGGGAGCGGGCGGCTACCGAATGCCATACCAGAAATGTAAGGATTGTGAACGTGGATGGTACGGGCGTAGGGGCGGGTGTAGCGCCGCACATGAAGCGGCTTGGTTGTTTTGCTATTTCGGTAAAGGTTGCCAGCGCTCCTACGGAAGAAAGTGAATTGGGGGAGTTTAAGATTTTACGGGATCAATTATGGTGGTCGAGCAGGGAGTGGTTGCGGATTGACCCTATGGCTATGTTACCGCCGGACGATCTTTTAATTGAAGATTTACAAACGCCTACTTACGAGATTAAAGACGGCAAGATCAGGGTGATGAATAAAGACACTATGCGGGAATTGTTGCGAAGGTCCCCTGACCGGGGCGATGCGTTTTGCATGACGTTTTATCAACCGACATTATTATTTCCGGGGCTATGAAAATAAAACAGGCTATTAGGGTAGGCGCTGAGGTTCTGATTTACTTTGAGGGCGAAGAAAAGCCTATAGTATGCCAGGCGGTACGGGGGGGGCTATCGTTCCCGAACGCTGATTCTCCGGGATATTTTATAATTATCGGCCAGAACCCGCAGATGAACGAGCAGCGCAAAAAACCGATTGTGATTTTCAAGGAGTTCGAGGCCGACATCCCGACAGAATTATACAAAGAACTGGTGAATGTTTCACGTGAATTCTTGTGCTGGGACTATTTTGCGGATTTTAATTTAAACTCGATGGAGTTGTACGAGAGTTTTTCACAATACATGCGGAAACGGGATCTTGGCAAGATTGCGCTCGATCCGGCTGTTTTAACCGACTGGAACACAAGTATTTTGTTGATTCAGGAATGGATTAATGATAAATCGTTGACAATACCTTTTGGCGGGATTGTTCACGACCAGCTGAAAAGAATGACCAGGGAAGATCGTAAAGACAGCCGGAAGCCCGTGTTTTATGCCGTGAACGCACTAAGGAGCGTGCTGGGCAGTTTTGTTGAGGAGAGAACTTCAGTTGGTGGTAATGTAAGGCCAGGGAGCTATAAATATGATTAGCAATGTTTCGGAACAAGTAGCTGGGCCGCTGGTGAAAGCTGCCGGGCTTATGCGCTTTGTCGGTAATGCCGAGATTGAACAGCAACGATCGGAAGAGATGCAGGCGCAGCGGGATCAGAACCGGCCGGTGATTTTAAACCTGGCAAGCCATGTGCGCCAGAAATGGAACGCCGCCAGGGACGCCAAGAACGATATTGAAAAACAAATGCATGACGACCTGCGTCAGCGCAAGGGCGAATATTCGTCAGAAGATTTAGCCAAAATACAGGCTCAAGGCGGTTCAGAAGTTTTTATAAACATTACCAACGTGAAATGCCGGGCCGCCGAATCGTGGCTGTACGACATCCAACTTCCTCCGGGTGAACGTCCGTGGTCAGCAGGTCCTACCCCGGTCCCCGAACTTCCGCAGCAGATAGAAAAATACCTTGAACAAAGAGTTACGATGCAGTTTCAGGAAGCGATGATGGCTAATGTGGAACTTGGGGCCATGACCAGCCAAATGGAGGTTCAGGAGCAAATTAACAAGGTTAAGGATGATGTTCTAAAGGAAATCCGGGATCGTGCCGAAAAAGATTCCAAAAATATAGAGGATAATATTGACGATGAACTTGTTCAGGGCGGTTGGTATCAGGCTGTCCGGGACATTATTTCCGACATTGTAACTCTGCCTGCCGGGATAGTTCACGGGCCGACTATTAGTATGGAAAAGCAAATGGAATGGTCTGAGTACCCAGACGGCACGCCTTATGTTCAGGTGGTAGAAAAACCGACCAGGAAATATAGTCGTATCAGCCCGTTCGATATTTACCCGTCTCCAGGCGCAAGGAACTTTCAGGATGGCTATTTATGTCACCTTATTCGCTTTGAAAGAAGCGGGCTTTTAAAACTCGTTGGCGTTGAGGGTTTTAACGAATTTGCTATCCGGCAGGTTTTAAGGGATTTCGGGGCTGGGGGTCTTCGGGAATGGGCCAGTTACGATACAGAAAGGTACGATCTTGAAAACAGACCATCCGAGTTCGGGTCAAACAAGGCCGAAACCATAGACTGTATTAAGTATATGGGGCCGGTGCAGGGGTTGATGCTCAGGCAATGGGGCATGACCGAGGAAGAAGTGCCCGATCCGCTCATGGATTACCAGGTAACTGCGTACCTAATAGATAATTACATTATTGGGGCAAAACTGAACGATCATCCGCTTGGCAAGAGAAATTACTATTCGGCGTCCTTTGACGCTTCCAACGATTCTCCCTGGGGCAAAGGCATCCCTGAACTAATGCGGGATATCCAGAAAATTTGCAACGGCTGTGCAAGGGCGCTGGTTAACAATATGGCGCACGGTTCAGGGCCGATGGTGTGGCTGGATATGCGGAGGCTTGCTGATGGTGAGCAGGTGGCCGGCATTACCCCTTGGAAAATCTGGCGTATGTACTCAAAGGCCGGGGATAATAGCAACCAGCCTCCGGTCGGGTTCTTCCAACCGGCCTCTATTGTTGAGCATTTGCTTAAAGTTTACGAGTATTTTTTCAAACAGGCTTCGGAAGTTACCGGCATCCCGGCGTATATTTATGGCTCTCCGAAAATCGGCGGGGCCGGCGAAACAGCATCAGGACTTTCAATGCTGATGAACGCTGCAAGCAAGGGACTAAAGGCAGTTGCGGCGCATATTGACAATGGAATTATAAAACCTTCTATCGAAGAACACTGGTTGAATATCATGCTGTACGAACCTGAAAAAGCCATAGGCGATGTCAAGATTGTGGCAAGGGCGTCCGAATACCTGATTATGATGGAGCAATTACAAATCCGCAGGATGGAATTCCTGAACACCACGGCAAACCCGATCGACATGCAAATTATCGGCCAGGCCGGCCGCGCTATGGTCCTGCGTGAAACCGTAAAATCATTGAAAATGCCGATTGATAAAATTGTGCCGGATCGTGAAAGCATTATGCAGAATATGGATCAGACAATGATGCAGCTGGTTATCCAGCGCATCGCTGCCGGGCTTGGTATGCCGACTGAAAGCATAGCTCAACTGGCCCAGGGGGGCGGAGCAGGCAAGCCGAACGTCAGCCCCGAACAGCAAGCGGCGTTATTGCCTTCTGGTGAGCAGGCGGGGGGGCGTGAATCGAGGATGATGTAAATGACTACCGACAATCGAACCTTAGCTGAGATTAAACAAGACCATCAATACGAAACAAGCTATGCGATAAAGAACGCCAACGCTATATATTTTAAATCACAGGATGCGGCGTATAAGTTTTGGGGTATGTGCCACTTTAAGGCTATAACGGCTTTAGGAATTAAGCCTGAAGATATGGAGCGAGCAGTTGCGACCGATGATGGGGTTGTGAATTCGGCTTTTACGTTGGATAACGTAAGGGTTGAGGTCAAGCACTTTGGGGCCGAGGAATGGAAACTGGGCACATATTTCTATAAACTGAAGCCGTACTCGAACGAAATTGACGAACTGGCTTATTTTTTGTCGCACGTGGAATATTTTGACAATCCGATAAAGGATTGTATTGAATTAACCAGGGGAAACTTCAGGATAATAACCAACATCCCGTATGAAGATTCCCGGAAAAAGGTTATCAGCTTCCCGAAGGTGGCAAATGGGTGATGGTTGGAGCTTAAAAATTATTCCAGCAAAGTTTCTCGTTGCTTTTTATAAAGAAATAGAAAACCGTTTCCCAAATATCGGCATTAATTATAAAGGGGATATTGAAAAGTGGGGAGATACGGTCAGTATGTGTTTTTCTGATAATGGATACCATCTCCTTTGTGTTTCATTGTCAAAAATTGTTCGTATTGATAAAGCGTATGCCTATAAACCCGTATCTTTTAAAGATGAGGCAAAGAAGGTTGCAGAAGAAATATCTAAGGAGATTGAAGGGAGTGTTGGAGAAAATAAGTTTTTTGCTGCACAGGCAATTAACCCAAAAAATGTGGGGGTTTCTCCAGATACTTTTGGGAACTTTATAGAGTTTGAAGTCGTATATGGAATTTTAGCAACAGACGAATGCCGTAAGGTGGCTTATGCTTGAAGTCCCGACTGATAAACGAGCGCAACTAAGGTACTATTCGGCGTTGTTTCGCTTAAGCGGCATGACCGATGAGTTTAAGGATGTGCTTGCCGTTTTTGCCTATACAAAAAAGGTTTTGCAGGAAGCGAACAAGGACGAAAGGGTTGTGATTGACATTCACCAAAGACAGGGGGCCTTGCAATTTATTGATGATTTCTTAAATCATGTTGACAATTCAAGGGAATTGGTGGAAAAGCTTGAAGGAAAGATTTAGCCGTATGCTGAATTGGTCAGCATCCGACTTGTTAAAAATAAAAGTCAGCTATAAGAAGAAAAAAGAAAATGGCTTGGAGAGACAACGCAAGTTTTGGCAATGTTACCGTTGAGAAGCGGCTGAAAATCGAGGGATCGGTTGAAGGTTGGGGTTCCGGGTGCCTTGGAAACCATTATTATGTTGATGGCAATATAGGCACAAACGGCGTAGGAGATCATATCACATGGTATATGACCTATAAGCCTCTTGCGGCCGGAGTAACTGTAACAGCGCAGTAAACCTTTAACAACAAACAGCCGGGGCCTGAAAAAGCCCCGGCTTAAACCAAGGAGCACGGGATTATGGCATACAAAGTAATACCGGGAGTTACACCGAAATCATGGATAGGGCTTTCAACCGATACGAAACCGACTGAACCGCTGGCCGGTTCAACCTATTATGAATACAATACCAGCCTGAAATGGATTTTTGACGGTACAACGTGGGTCAAAGATTTAATTTATGTAAAAATTGCTTATGGAACTTCAACAGCGATTACTATTACATTAAATGGATTAGCATCAAGTGCTACAGCAGGACAAGAATCAACTGTAATAGATAACACGGCTAATAAATTCCTTGATGCCATAGTAACAGTGACGCTGAAAGCAGAAAACCTTGTTTTAGCTAATGATCAAGCGGCGTATGTCTATGCCTATAACTCAGAGGACGGGACTAACTATTCTGATATGGCAGATGGGGTAGATTCGGCGCATACTCCTCTATCTTTACCATTGGTTAAGGTTATTCCATTAGTGCAGAATGTTAGTCAACGAGGAGTATTTGCTATAGCACAGGCGTTTGGCGGAATAATGCCGAGAAAATGGGGCATTGTAGTAAGAAATTATTCAGGACAGGCGTTAGCTGCTGCTGGTAATAGTGCTTCTTACACAGGAATTTATACAACAGGAGCTTAAAAATAGTAGATAATATCAGCGGTTGAAGTCTCTAACAACTTTGAAAGAACACAACGCAGACATGGAATGTAGACGCAGGAATATAAATGGCTTTCTTGTTTTAATTATACTTCTTGCATTTTGTTTTAGTTGCACTCAGCGTATGACTAAGCCAGAAACTTTTCCTGTTTGCCTAAAAGTGACTGTATCCGATTTATCTGGGATTCGGCAAGGATATAATGGCATGGCTTTCTTAATGAAATCGGGTCAGAGTGAAGTCTTAGTCTCGGGATACTTAAAAAAGGGCTTAATATACTTTGACAAATTAGATGTGCTTGGACATGAGGTTGTACATGTTTTAAACTGGGAATACCCAGAACTTATAGCTGATCCGGATAATTATTGACAGAGAGGAGAGAGGAAGGATGAACTTAATTCTACCTAAAAGATTTGGACAGGATAAGCCTCCAGTCGGTTCTCAGATCAATCGGGGGCATCCTCTGGCTCAAGGGCTGGTCACGTGTTGGCTGTTTAATGAGGGAGCAGGTAGAAGGGTTCACGATTTATCTGGCAGGGGCAATCACGGAACGCTTATAGATATAGCAACTCCGCCAACGCCTGATTCAGGGTGGAATCCTGGAAGGGTTGGGATTGGTTTAAAGTTTGACGGCGTAAATGATTATATAGATTGCGGGGATAACTTGGAATGGCCAGGTGCTTTGAGTGTTTCAAGTTGGTACAAAAGAAATTATAAAGACACAGTAAACGCAGACGGTATTATAGGAAATTGGTACTTTATTGCTAATAGTCAATTACGTAGGGGATGGCTACTGAGATACTATATTAATACTGATTTATTAGTGTTTATAATAGAACTTACAAACGGTTCTTCAATTCAAGAGTACCAAATTAATTATACTACTAATGTTGGTGAGTGGTATCATGCTGTCGCAGTATTTAATCCTTCTGACCGTTCTATCAAATTATATGTGAATGGAATTTTAAGAAGTTCAACAACTGCCTCAGCTGATTATAATCAAATTGTACATGACTCACCATATCCAATGAGAATAGGATATAATCCTGTTAACGGGGGTTATTTTCCTGGCCTCATCGACGAAGTTTGCATTTACAATCGGGCTCTCTCAGCTTCTGAAGTTAGCTGGCTCTTCTGCGAACCCTATGCCATGTTTTAGGCGGCATATTTGGCATAATATGAAAATCGAGAACGAAACCATAGTCAAGGCGCTTATACGGGCGTTTGAATTTGCGGCGTCTCTTTTCAGGAAGATTTTAAAGGGAGAGCCGATTTAACTATATAACGACCTGATACCTCACCTTTCAGGTAGCGTATCAGGTTAAGCCAGCAACGCAATTTAAAGCCTCGTTGGGTAGATGATAATTTCAACTATCCATCGGGGCTTTTTTATTGGCCGCTCCGAACACTGGAGACTCCTTTGGAGACAACTCGGACGGCAAAACTTTAACATTGGAATACCGGTTTCAGGGTGAAGGCCAAATTCTGAAGCCGACTCCAACGAGAAAGGATGTAAATATTATGGGATTACCAAAACAGGTAGAGGAAGCGGGCAAATTGGCTGATGAACTTTTGAACAAACAATTAAACCCGGAGCCGACGGCAAAAGAGGCAGAACCGGAGTTAAAAGAGCCGGAACCGGAGCCAAAAGAGCCGGAGGTAAAACCAGAGTCGGAAATGGACAAGCTTCAGCAGAAGTTCAATGTCCTGCAAGGGAAATATAATGCTGAAGTCAACGACACCAGGCAAACGAATCAATATTTGGCCGATAAAGTTCGGAAGTTGGAGCTTGCCAACCAGGAACTCGAAAGCGCCAAAGTACAACCGGGTGTTGGCCCTGTATCTCAAAAGCTGGACCTTTCCAAGTTCTTGACAGAAGAACAAATGGCGAGGCTGGAAGATGAGATGGACCCAGAAGTGCAAAACGTTCTTGCTGATTTAGTTCGTAACGTATCGGCAACGACAGCGGCATACCAGGCCGAAACCATCAAGAAGGACCTGGATGTTCTGAAAGAGGGGCAAACAAAGAATTCCTGGGAATCGTTCTTAGGGCGGGTTTATAAGGCTGTGCCTGATATTGAGGCCGTAAACGTGAATCCGAAGTTTATTGAATTTATGAATTCAAAGGTTCCGGGGACTGGCGCAACCAGGCAGGCTATTATGGACAACGCTGCCAAGCGGTTGGATTTTCAGGCCGTAATTGAGATTTACCAGGACTTTGCGGATTTACAACCGGCAAGGGTTGACCCGGCCAAAAGAAAGGATTTGAGAAGCCAGGTTGACCCGGTTACTAAAGTCGTTTCTCAGGACAGGCAGCAATTAATGCCGGCATCCGACAAGATTTTTACCATATCTCAGGTAAATGACCATTACAAGCAAATGGCATTGGCCGAAGCTTCCAACTACACGCGGGGAAAGTACGCAAACAAACCAGAACTTGCCAAACAGGTTGATGCCGAACTTCTACAGGCAAACCTTGAAGGCAGAATAACAAGATAATATAGGAGGATAAAAACATGACAGCAGTTTACCCAGTGACCCAGGGGATTACATCATTTTCGGGCACATATATCCCTGACCTATAATTTTGGGGATGTAAAACCGTTTCTAAATAACTGGAACCAGACTTTGGGTGCTGGAACCAGAGGGAACAGCCAATAAATAAATCCAAGAGCGTTCAGGAGTTAATCTTCAATGAAGCGATTAAGTTGGAAATATGTAGCAGGACTGGTCGATGGTGAAGGATGTGTGAGGGTTGGCTTCCGAATTAGAGAAGTCTTTGGCTCTCAAGGAAAACATGGTGGAGAAAAGAAAAAATCCATCTATCCACAGATCGGTCTTGAAGTCACACTTACGGAAAGCTGTAAATATCTTCTGGATATGCTCCAAAATAATTATGGGGGCAGACTCTATTATGAATGTCGTGAAAATCCAAATTGGAAACCAACGTGGAGGTGGAGATTGAACGACAGAACTCAATGTAGATCTCTTTTTCAGAACATAAAAAAGCATTGCTTTATCAAAAACGAACAGATGAAACTTGCTATCTGGTGTTTTGATAATATCCGTGGGCAGATCACTATGGAATTAGCAGATGCCATGAAGTGTGAATTCAGGCTACTAAAAGCTGACCCACAACGACTAAGCGAAACGGCGATTCAGGAAATAACGGCTTGTGAGGGTTATAGTTATTGATCATTTAAAGCAAAATCCTGTATTGAATGTGGAACAACGGACAAACCACATGAAGCTAATGGATTATGCGAAAGGTGCTATAAGCGAAAACAGTACAAGCCAAAGCAAATACTGAATTGATGCGATAGTCTGGCCGCTAAAATAGCGGTGGGAAATTTGGTCCGGAAAAGTATTAGTAAAATTCTACAAATCGACAGTTTTTGGGACGATATGCAATACCGATTACCAGGGGGAGATCAAGAGTCATGGCGATACGGTTCACATCCGTACCGTACCGGACATCACGATTTCCGCCTACACCATCGGGATGAAGCTGAACTATGAGCGGCCCGCGGCGACCGTAGTCGATCTTCTGATCGACAAAGGTTATTACTACGCAATGGCTATCAACGATGTTGAGAAGCTTCAGGCTGACCTTCCGTACGTTGAGAGATGGACGGATGATGCCGGAGAGCAGCTTGCCATTACGACTGACACAAACATTCTGGCAAACGTATATGCCAGCGCCCATGCCTCAAATAAAGGCTTAACTGCCGGGCTGGTTTCTTCGGCCTACAATATGGGCGTAACCGGAACTCCGTATCTTGCGGATTCCACAAACATCCTTGATTTGCTGGTGGATATGAACTCCGTGCTTCAGGAGCAGAATGTTCCGCAAACTCAACGATGGGTAGTCCTGCCGCCTTTGTTCTGCGGCATGATTATGAAGTCGGATCTCAAGGATGCTTCGTTAGCCGGCGATGGTACGTCCATTTTGAGAAATGGGCGGCTTGGCATGATCGGCAGGTTTACGATCTATGACAGCAACAGCATTGCCACAACCGTAAGCGGAACCGAGCATAACATCATTGCCGGGCATCCGTCGGCTATTACTTTTGCATCGCAGTTGACCAAAAACGAGACGCTGAAAAACCCGGACGATTTTGGGGATCTTATGAGAGGTCTTCAGGTTTACGGGTATAAAGTGATCAAACCGGAGGCTTTGGTTCATGCGTGCGTAAAAAAGGCCAGTTAATAAAATAAATTGAAAGGAGGATTAAACCAATGGCGACTTTAAATTATACGGGTGACGGAAGCGGTACGGGCGGACCAGATCCGCATTGGATGAAGGCCCAGCCGGTTTGCTTTTACAGACGGCTTACGGTAGCTGACATTATTGCTGCGGACGCCACGATGACGACAAATGGGTACATTACCATTGCCGATGTTATCCAGGCAATTGATATTCCGATTGGCTTTGTGTTTGATAAGGCCATGATACGGATTATCACGGCGACTACCAATGCCTGTAACTGCGAGGTAGGCCTTGCGGGTGGAGCGGAAGCAATTGCCAGCTTCGATCTTGACGGCACGGCAGGAACTTGCGCCACAACCATTGAGACAGATTCGTGGTCAAACGGCAAAGTTTTTTATGCTGCCGATACTATCGACGTTGAGATCATCACGGCAAACGCCACGGACGGTGATTTTGAGCTGTTCGTTTTCGGCTGGTTGTGCCAACTCGGCATTTAACAATTAATCTGGGGGAGGGGGCCTTAAAAAGCTTCCTTCCCCTTTAACTTGGAAGATGTAAGTTATGGCTATTGAATATTTAAGACGAAAAACAGAATCCTATATTTACGCCGCAACACCGGAACTCACGAAGCATGAAGACCTTCATCCATGCGATAAGGACGGCAACCTTTTAGATATGGTGTCAGCGCCGGAAGCAGCGGGGCTTATTGCCCGGCGATCGGAGCCGCAGGGGGTTTCGGAAGAGGTTATAAAAAACATTATGAAAGCCCTTGACGTGCCTGAAGATGTTGCCCGAAACATTACAATGGGCAATATAAACGAGATAAAAAAAGAAGTGGAACCGGAACCGGCGGCAGGGGAAGAAGGGGCGGAAAAGACGCTTGACGAAATGAAGGCTACCGGAATGCTGGCCTATGCCAGGGAAAAGTTCGGCGAGAAAGCGGATCATCTTTACCTTTCTATGGGAGCCGTAAAGCTCAAGGCGGAAATCAAACTACTTGAAGGTGAATAATGTCAACCTTGACCGTGGGCTACATGGTGAATATTGTCGAAAAGAAGCTGCTCGATGAGTCCAACGCCGATTATACCAAGGCCGACCTGATCGGCTTTTACAACCTTTCGTTAAGGCTTATTGTAAGTTTCATTCCAAGAGCATACACGATAACATCCTCAATAAAATTAGCATCCGGCACACAGCAGTCAATCCCTTCGGATGGCCTTGCTTTAGTAGGCGTTCCTCGAAACATGGGGACTAACGGCACAACTGCGGGTGCGGCTATCCGGGAAGCGTCTCTTGATGCGTTCAATAAGATGTTCCCGAATTGGAGTACTACAACCGCTGCGGCTGTTATCAAGAATTTCATGCGGATACCCGGCATGGACGCATCTTTCTTTGTTTATCCGCCTTCGGACGGCACTCCATACGTTCAGTGCGTAAATTCTGCGACCCCGCCTACAACTACTTATGATGTTGAGGGGCTTTGGGAAGGCGATAAGATTCCCTTGAGCGATGAGTTTGTGGGCGCAATACCCGACGCAATGCTGTTTCATGCCTATGACGATGATTCTGACATGCCGGGTAATACCACAAGATCGCAGATATATTACAACCGGTTGCTTCAGAATCTTGGCCTGAAGGATGCTCAAACCGGCAGGAGGAAGTGATGGCTACCAACGTAACCGAATGGATACCATATATTGCCGGGGCCATGCCGATGTGCCCTGATCCCGTGATTGAGCGGGCCGTTGTGGATGCCTGCCGTGACTTTTG
>Ga0210056_1002794_pt1 | contig 14509 bp, 9 predicted proteins | sample CryGeyCG2014_080_2_FD_183965 | JGI IMG/M metagenome (GOLD analysis project Ga0210056, IMG submission 183965) | Groundwater microbial communities from aquifer - Crystal Geyser CG07_land_8/20/14_0.80 (SPAdes) (version 2) | ecosystem: Environmental > Aquatic > Deep subsurface > Groundwater | place... | reverse complement strand
ATGCTCTTGCCGCTGCCCGCCGTCGTAACCGCAATCTTCCCGCAGACGCACTGCGGCTCTTCCGGTCGGCTGGCAGCGCGATGACTCCTGGGCTGCAATGGGCGCAGGTGCGCCGGATTGCCGACCTCCCGCAAGCGCACGCCTCGCTTCTGGTGGACTACTTCCGAGGGCACACGGAGGGGGTCAGCCCCGAGCCGTCGACCGAGACCCCTGAGGTCTACGGCTTGTCCTTGCCCCTTTGCACCGAGTACCGCGAGGAGGGCGGGCTGGCCTCGTGGCGCCGGTGGGTGTCCCCAGCGGCCGGCGAGAAGGCGGCGCGGCACCCGGCCAATCCAGCCATCACGGAATGGCTGGCAGCAGTACACGAAGCGGTGCTGCAGGCCGCCGCGGCACTGACTGCCGAAGGCGGGACGGAGGGCACGCTCCCGGCTGTCGGTCTCACGATCACGGCGCAGACCACCCGGACCGTCGAGGAGATCCACGAGAAGTGCGACTGGGTGTTGGCGCTGGACCGGCACCTGGGCGTGGAGTACTTCGACCAGCCCCATGGACCCCTGGAGGCGGTCTACGAGAAGTACCTGCTCGACTACGTGCCTGCCGCTTTGGAGGGCACCTCGCACCGGCTCATGATCTCCACCCAGCGGACGGAGGAGATCCTCGGCCTGCTGGAAAACGGTCTGGCCACGCTCGGGCTGAAGAGCGACGAGGCGGCCTGCCGGGGGGTGCTTCGCGACCTGAAAGCGGTGTCCGGTCACGCGGCCATGAGGTTGGGCGCCCCCGACGCGGGCGTCCCTGACACCGTGGCTCTGGCCATCGCCCGGCACTACCTGGAGCAGACGGGGCAGTTGCGCGACGGCTTCCTGGTGGCCGGCGATTGCCTCGGCGACAGGGACGCCGGCTGTGGGTTGGTGTGGGTGCGTCTTGGCCGGTTGGGCCGGCGGGAGGTGCTGCAGTTCCAGTTTGTGGACGTGAAGTACGCCGTCACCTCGACCTTCGCCTTTGGCGGGTCGTTGCGAGAGGACTGCGCCGCCCGCCTTCGGCGAGCGGCAAAGCACTGGAAAGACGTGCTACTCATGGACACGGACAACCCACCCCTTCACCTGCCTCTCCGCCGCCGCCGGCTGGTCCGCTTGCTCACGTTCTACCTCAACAAAGCCGCCCGCCACCGCCTTCTCGATCCCGACGCCGAGACGTCCCTGCGGCGCTGGGTCGGCGAGCTGCTCAGCCCGGCGTTCGACCGGTTTGGTTCGTTCGGTCTGAAGGCGCTCCTGTGCTGCCCCGCCCTGGAGCGCGACGCGGTGATCGAGGAGTCGCTCGGCGATGTGGAGGTGGTTCTGTTGGGCAGGCGGGCGTGCCCGGAGTACCTCGTCAATGTCCCGACAGAGCCACAAGTCGCCCCGGAGGGGCAGGATGATAGTAGCCCAGAGGCTTCAGCCCTGGGGTCCCGAAGCGACGAGAGGAGCGCAAGTCCCGAAGGGACGGCTGAGACCCAGTCGTCCTTACAGGACTCCCCACCTGAGGAGGGCGCCAGCGTTCCCAGGGATGAATCCACTGGGCTATTGTCTCCGAGTCTCTCCGGGACAGGGGATGACGCAGGTCGCGGACACGATGAGACTCGTGGCACAGGTCTCCCGACCTGTGAAGAGAGCGAGGGCCAACAGGTTAGGCAACCTGTTCCACAAGACGAGGTCCCCGTCTGCCTCGGCGAGCACCCGCGACGCAACACGCCCATTTACTGGCGCCCGTCGGTCCGCGGCAACCCGCACCTGCTTATCGTCGGCATTCCCGGCATGGGGAAGACGACGGCGTTGGTGAACCTTGGCGCTTCATTGGCGGGGCAGTCCGTCTGGCCCCTGATCGTCGACTTCCACGGCGACCTCACCACGCAACTCCGCGAGCGGCTCGCCGGACAACCGTTCCTGCACCTCGATGCCGCGGAGGGGCTGGCCTTCAACCCGCTGCGCCTCAGTCAACGGCAAGCGACCCGATCCAACGGTTGGATGGACAACGTGTTTGAGGTCACCGAGATCCTCGCGGCCATCTTCCCCGACTTCGGCGACCTCCAACAGGCGGAGATCCGGAACCGGCTGATCCAGGTCTACAAAGAAGCCGGCTTCCGAGAGAACGAGACCTCCGAGGGGCTCACTCCGCCGCCGTTCCGGCGCCTGTACGACCTCATGAAGGCCGAGATGGAAGGGCAAGCGCGGTTGCAGCACATCCTGGCGCGGCTGGACACGCTGTTTCTGCGGAACCTATTCCGCGACGCGGGGACCGCTCCGTCACCGTCGCGGCTCGGAATCGAGTCGCGGCTCGGAATCGAGTCGCGGCTCGGAATGGTGCCCGACGAGGCTGGCGTTGATGAGCTGGCTGCCTGCACGACGGTCCTGGACATCCATGACGTTGGCACGGAGCAGAACCAGCTCGCCGCGGCGAGCTTCTTCCTGCACAAGGTGTACAAGGACATGTTCGCCAGAGGCGAGTCGCCGCACCTGCGGCAGGCAGTGGTCTTCGACGAAGCGCACCGGGCGGCGAAGCTGGGGCTGTTAGGCACGATGATGCAGGAGTGCCGGAAGTTCGGCATCGCGATGATCGTCTCGTCCCAGCGGATCAGCGACTTCCGGCGGCAGGTCATCGAGACCGTGGGCAGCCACCTCATCCTGAAGGTGAACCATCCCGACGCGAAGCTGCTCGCCCCTCTGCTGACCGGGCTGGAAGGACGAGACGCTGTGGTTCGGAAGGTTCTGGATCTGCCGAAGTACCACGCGCTGTTCCGCAGCGAGGAGCATCTGCCCTACGCGGAAGTCCGGCTGCGGGCGCCGTAGTGGCGGTCGGGTTTGCGTTCCGGCGGCGAGGGCAGGACTCCCTCGGGTGACCCGCACTGGTGAGACCTGCGGTGGTGGCGATCACGAACAGGTTGGGCAACCTGTTCCGCGGGAGGGCGAGGCTCCCGCCGCGCCTCGACTCACTGCGAGGGAGGTGGCGCGAGTCTTGCGCCGCAACGGGTTCGAACCCGTCTCGCAGGCGGTTGCAGCCCGCGACCTCGGTCGCCGAAGGCGTTGGTCCAACCGCCGGGCGTCACGGTGCCGTACCGTCCCCCGGCGCGCCGCTCCGCCCCTCCATGCCCTCGTAGCCGTCCTCGCCGTACCGGCTCTTGTAGCCCTGGTTGTACGGGTCCCACGTCTTTGCCGGTTCGGTGTAGGTGGACTCGCCCTGCTTCCGGCACTTGGCGCGCACGTCCGCGTCGCCCAGGACGGTGAAGCGGTCGGCGTATTGCCAGTTGTGGTCGAAGTAGCCGCTGGCGAGAAACGCCTTCTCTTCGGGGCGGTCGGCGTCTTCTTCCGGTTGCTTGCCGTCCGTGAGGTAGAAGTCCAGCCCTTCGCCGGTGTAGAACCCCAGCGGGTCCTTGGTCTGCGCGGTGTAGAGAATGGCGGCGGAGGAGGTGGCTGCCTCGACGAGGAGGTAGCGGTCCTTGTTCAGCGGGTGCGGGTAGACCAGGCGGATCAGCGAGTCGGGGGCGTCGAACGCCTTGCCGGCCAGCTCGATCCGGTTCCCCTCGAGGCGTAGCGGCAGTTTGTCGATCAGCTTGCGCGTGACGAGGTTGTCGCTCGGACCGCCAATCAACACCAGTGAGTAGCGGCGCAGATCTGTGTCGGTCAACTCGGTGTCCTTGAACTGGCGCGGCTTGCAGTGCTGCTCCTTCTCCCACTGGCTGACCAGGTCGGCGGCGCGGCGTTCGCAGTTGGCGCGGCGCGTCTGATCGTCGCTGACGGTGCCGACGACGATCGCGAAGGGCGTGCTGAACACGTCGCGGATCGGGCCCTCCAACTCGGGCCGCTTGGTGAGGGCTGCCGGTGTGTAGCCGGGGGCCTCCAGTGTCACCTTGCCCTCGGTCAACCTCAAGTCGGCCAAGCCGCGGCCGTTCCAGTCGACCTTCAGCGGCAGTGCCGGATCTACCAACTCCGCGCCCGGCGAGAGGGTGAGCGCCAGCACGTTCTCCGTGTTGACCCGGATGAAGTTGGGGGCGACGACCTCGGCGTCGACATAGAGGAACGCCAACGGGTCTTCGCGCTGCTCCACGCGGACCCAATGGACGGAGGCGGACTTTAGGTCGTCCGCGCGAATGCGGACCTGCCGCGGGTTGTTGACGCGGGTGTGCGTTAGGAGCCACTCGATCAGCGCCTGCTCGTGGCCGAGCTGGTCGTCGCTGAAGACCTCATGCCCTTTGCCGACGTGCTCCCAGTACCGGACGTCGTATCCCCAGCGCTGCAACATGCGGACCGCCAAGCGAGAGTGGCTCACGTTGACGTAGGTGTCGTTGGTCCCGTGGTTGAGGAACACCGGCGTTGTCAGCAGCGACTCCGCGCGGGCAAACGAGCTGTAGCACTCCGCGAAGAAGCGCTGGCGAGGCGTCAGCTTCTCCAACTGGTACGCGTCCTTCAAGATCCGGTCGTCCCAGCCGCCGTAGACCGGCGCGATGGCGGCAAACAACTGGGGGGAGCGGGTACCGATCTCCCAGACGCCGCCGCCGCCCATGGACCGGCCGGTGAGGTACACGCGGTCTTCGTCCACTGCGAAGCGCTCTTTCGCCATCCGGATACAGCGAAGCACGTCCTTCATCCCGAGGCCCTTGTACCAGCTCTTGAACCGGCCGTGCGGCACCAACACGATCACGCCATTCTCGTCCGCCCACGCGTTGTGGCGCTGAAACACGTCTTCCCACTCGAGGTAGGGAGGGTCAATGGTGTCGGACCGGTGCAGGTCGACCACCAGCGGCCACTTGCGGGCAGGATCGTACTCCGCCGGCAGGTAGGCGCGACAGAACTGCGGCGAACCGTCGACCTCATCGCGGTACGCCAGGCGCACGAACCCGCCGGGGCGCTCCAGGTCGGCCTTCCCGGCAGCCGCAAGTTGGAGCTCCTCGAACTCCGTCAGTGCGCTGTGGAGGTCTTTGAGGGTGTAAGCGTCCAAACCGGTGTCGTTGGCTGTCGCCTCGCCGGTGATCGTGTCCCACGCCTGCGTGAGCGCGCTGGTCGTGGTGCCGGTCCCACTCAGTCCGCCGCCGACCTCCTTCGCCACCTTCTCGCCAAGCAGCTTGTAGAGCATGCCGTCTGCAGTCGCTGGATCGGCAGCCGCAGCCGCTGCCTCCACGCGCGCAACTGCAGCAGCTCCGTCGCCCTTGAACCACGGCAGGTACACCACGTGGCGGCGGCCGAACCCGAGGTGCTGGGTGAAGCGCACCTCGTAAGGGCCGTCGGACAAGGCGTCGGTGGGGAACTGCAAGAGCTTGTCGGCGTGAGGCGCGGCGCGGGCAATTACTTGCCCGCCAGGTCGCAGAACCTCGACAGTCACGCTCCCTAACGCGCCCGGTAGTGCGCCCGGTGCTGACTGCGGCCGCACTACCAACGGTTCGTGCCCCAGCTCGCTCTCGACCTTGGGCAGGAAAGGTCGGTCGCACGCGGCGAATGCCGGATCCGCCAGCACGCGGCAGCAGAACCCCCACGGTCCCGACCCGCTCTCGACTTTCAGCAGGATCGTGTTCTCGCCCGCCTTCAGCTCCACGGGCACAACGTCGTCGTCGGTGCCGACAGCCCGCGAGCCCAGGTACTCATGGACCAGTCGACCGTTGACCCACACCCGGATCCCGTCATCGCTGCCGATTCCCAGCCAGACCTTGGCGGCGTTGGGCTGGCGGATCGTCGTGAAGGCATACGCCACCACGTTGTCCAGCCAATACTCCTTGAACACCTCCAGCAGGTCGAGCTCATCCTTCTCGGCTCGAACCGCCCGCCACGCCACCGACTTCCCGTCCGGTCGCGTGTGGGCCATCCCCTCCTGGGGGCGGATGGATTCCTCGCCGCCGTGCTCTTTGAGGTAGTCCGTCTCCAGACCCACGCAAGGCGGCGTGTGGTCGTAGGTAGTCTGCCCGGCATGCGGGGGATTCGGGAAGTCGCCACAGATCAGCCACTCCCGCAGAAAGCCTTTGGACTCCCGGCCCCACAGCGGCCGCGCCAACTCATACAGGCGGTCGGCCGGCACTCTCTCCTCACTCCGTGCCCCCACCGCCGCCGCCGCCAGCAGCCCGCACAGAAGTCGCACTCGCCCCCCCGTTCGCAGTTCCCCCGGAACGATGCCGCGCAGCCGCACCCGTACCTCACCCGTCTCGTTCGCCATGGTTCTCCTGCCAAGGGAATGATGCTGTCGGTGTCCTGATTACGCCGCCGGCCTCGTGTTCCCTTTCCGCTGTGCCGGGGGGGCGGTGTCCGGAGGCTGGTGAGCGGAGACGGACAAGTGCAAATCCGCGCCCTGGCCGCGCTGGCCACGACCTCGACAGCCACCTACTCCCCGTCACGCCCACGCTCGCTGAACACCGTAGGCGTCGAAAGCCTCGTCGCGACTGAGCAGGAGGAGACCCTCGACCTGCGCCTGCGCCACCAGCGTCCTGTCGAAGGGATCGCGGTGGTAGAACGGGAGTTCCGAGAGGAGTTGCAAGTGCTCGTATCTCAGCGGGAGAACACGGAAGGCGTTCTGCTCCAATAGCCGGGGGAGGTCCTCGTCCAGGCTGTACGGGACTCGTAGCTTGCCCAGGCTCAGCTTGATCGCGATCTCCCAGATCGAGGCGATACTCACGTGGTTCTCAGCGGCCACGGTCTCGATGCGCGCCGCAACCGACGAGGGGAGCTCGCTGGCATCCTGGAGGAACCACAGCAGTGTGTGCGTATCAAGCAGGTACCGCATCACATGTAGTCTGCGAAGTCATCAAGGGGGGCGTCAAAGTCTGCGCTCATGTGGAAACTCGGCGACTTCGCCGATCCCCGTTGTGCCCGACCGGCAAGCTGCGAGACAGGTCCCAGCTCGGCCACCGGCTCGCCACGTTTCGTGATGGTGAAGCGGCGGCCGTGGCGAACCTGCTCGATGAGAGCGGACAGGTGAGTCTTCGCCTCGAACACTCCAACAGCGTCGCTGATCATGCCGTCCAGTCTAGTTCGGCCAAACCAGGTTGTCAAGCCTTTGCGGGTCCGCCTGTGGACTGCCAGGCCCGGTCAACCTGCCAGGCTCACCTCATACATCATCCTCGCCCCCTCCGCTCCTTTCACCGCCACCGGCACGGTCAGGACGCCGTCCTTCAGCTCCGCCGCCACCTTCGCCACCCGCTTTCCGCTCGTCGACAGCGCCCAGACCTCTGCGCCCTTCGCCGTCGGCAGGCTGAGCTTCACCGTCGCTCGGCCGTTCAGCACCAAGTGCGGCAGCTTGCCCCAGTCGAGCAGCGTCTGGCGGGCGCGCTCGCCGAACTTGGCGCCGCTGTTCTGGAGGTCGGTTAGGTGGGTGAGGAGCAGGTGCTTGCTCTGGGCGATCGGCTTGCCGTCGAGGCTGCTGACCCACACCGTGGCGTCGGTCTGGTCGAGGGTGACGGTGACGGGGCCGCAGGCGACGGTCTCGCCTTCGGGGGCGTAGCAGCCGGCGGTGCGCGGCGTGTTCAGCACCAACACGTCTCGCGGGGCATCTACCAGCAACTGGCCGTTGTCGCTCTGGAGGACGTTCTTGCTCAGGTCCGTCTTGTTGTCGGCGGGGAGCCAGCCGCGCGCCCGGAGGTCGGCCACGACCTTCTGCCCGGTGTCGCCGGCATAGGGGTCGAGCTTCCCGCCGCGCACGGGCAGCACCAAGTCGGCCGGGCAGTTGTCGCCAACGTAGGTGCCCACGCGGGTGAGCAGGGCCAGCGCGTGCCAGCCCGGCGTCACGTTGGTTTGTTTGGGGTCCGGCCCGGCGAGGTCGGCCTCTGTCATCGAGACGCCGACGCTATGCTTCGCCGGCTCCATGTCGCCGCGGAGGAACAGGCACACGCTGGCGCGGTCTGCAGCCTGGTTCAGCGGGTCGGCCGCCAGGTCGAAGTAGTTCGCCGCGCCCGGCTCGAACAGGTTGCCGCGGTTGTGGCTGTAGGCGAACCGCCAGATCACCGACCAGTCCTGGATGGCGCCCAGACAGCCGGTGAGCAGGCCGCCGACGCCGCGGTAGCGGCCGGGGCCGGAGTAGTTGTACTCGCTGAGCGTGAAGGGCTTGTCCAAGAGCCGCGTGAAGGAGATCTGCCGGCCGCCGGCGGCGCCGCCGGCGACGGGGCTGGTGTTGCTACACCGCGAGGGCAACCGCCACGGCTGCTCGAGGAACTGCGGGTGGTCGACGTAGAAGTGGTCGTCGACATAGTCGTAGTCCTGCCGCGAGAGCTGGTTCTGGATGGGGTTGCTCCAGGCGTTCATGTTGGTGAGCAACGCCTTTGTCCCGATCTCTTCGCGGAGGAACTTGCGCATATCGGCACACATGGTGCGGTCGGTTTCGGCGAGGAAGAGGTTGAACTCGGGCTGCGCGCCCCATTTGGTTCCCGCCTTGCCCTGCTTCTGCAGCCAGGCCGCCCAGGCGGCGTCCCAGTCCTTCCGCGCCCGTGCGCTGAGTCTGCCGGTGTAGTTCCCGAAGTTGCCTTCGTTGATCATGCTCAGCCACGCGAGTGTCGGGTCATCGGCGTAGCGCAGACTGGTGTAGGGGTTTGTGTGGGTGAGGAGGTTGCGGCTGAACGCCTTCCAGTTGTCCATGGCTTTGGCGTTGACCGGCACGAGCATCTTGTACTCGTCCATCTCCAGGTTGCCCTCAGCGCCCGGGAAGACCTCGTTGGCGAAGACCGGCCGGGAGACGTACAGGTCGGTGGTGACGTAGATCCCGCGCTTCTTCAGCGCGGCAAAGAGGTAGTCGAGTTGGTCGAGCTTGTCGGGGTTGAGCTTGGTGGACGTGCCGCCGGAGCGGTCGATCAGCTCGCCTTCGTAGTGGTGGACGCGGACGGCGTTGTAGCCCAACCGCATGAGGCGGTCGGCCAACCGGTCGGCTTGCGCGTGCGTTATGTAAAGCGCCGAGAAGCAGAAGTTGGGTCCGTAGAACCGCCGCGGCGTGTTCGGGTCGTCCGCGAACGCCAGGTGGCCGTCGGGTCGCGCGACGATCCAGCCGTGCTTCCCTGCCGGGGCGTCGGCCTGCCCCACTCCGGTGAAGTCCAGCGCGGACCCCGGCTCGATGTCCAGGTCCACCTTGAGCGGGACCCACTGGTCGCCGGCCTCAATGGTCACTGGGGTGTCGGATTCCATGTTCATCCCTCCAGGCGCCGAAAGCGTGAATGCCATCTCCAAGGGCTTGCCCGCCGGCCACGTCTCCGCCGGGAACCAGCTCGGCCCAATGCGCACCGAAAACGTCGCCCCCCACTGCCGGTTGTCCTGCAAGAGCACGACGGTGGGCTCGTCGAACTCAAAGCGAACCTCGTCGCCGGTGGTCAGCTTCAGCGACAGGTCCGAGGTCGTCCCGGACCACACCCGCGTCTCCGCGAACTCCGGCGGGACGGTGCCCGTCGCCTCGCCCGCCGTGTACTCGCTGCCGGAAACCAGCGCGATGGGCAGCTCCCACGAAACGTGCAGGCTGTTGAGCGACAGGTCCTTCTCGGGAGTGAGGCGGTACGCCAGCCGGGCGCCCTGGTCCGTCTGCGACGGCCGCACCTCACCCGCGACCACGACCTGCGAAGGCGAGACGATCCGGCCTGCGCGTACCTCTGGCGTAGTCGTCGCCGCCGGGGTGCCGCTCAGGGACACGAACCGCCACTCGTTCTCAAACAGGCCCGGAGTGAGGGTGCCCAACTGCTGGCGCCCGTGACTCAAAGCGACCTGGCCCGCCGGCGAGACGAGAGCGGTCAGCGGCTGCGCGCGTCCAATAACGCAGGCGCTGGCGAGCAGAGCGAGAGAAAGCGAGAGTCGTGCTGTCAACGGGGTCCACCTCCAGGGGGAACGCGAGACGCCGAGCAGCGCGAGCCTTTGCTGTCCGGACACTGCATAGGATAGACTGAGTGGCACCGCCGTTCAAGCAGCCGGCAAGGCGTTGGCGGTTTCATCGAACCGGCTGCGGCGGCAGGAAGACGACCTGCGCCGCTTCGCCGACCACGAAGAAGTCGTCCGGTGGTTCGACGCCTGCCTCTACGACCAGACCATCCTGATCCGGCAACTGGATTGGTTCGGGCGACGCGACCTGGGCGACACCAAGCTGAGCCTGCTCTGCGTCGGGGAGTTCCCCGGGTTCGTCGGCTTCAAAGGCTTGGGCGAGCTGGATCCGCAGCAGATGGCGTCGCTCCTTGGTGCCCGACACGAGGTCGCCTCCGCCGAGACCGCGCTCGCGGCTGCGGCTTGGGCAGCGTTCTGTTCGCCGGACCCCACCGACCTCGAGCGCCTGCTGCGCGGAGACACCACCGCTCTCCCGTATCTCGGCGAGGCGCTGCTGCGGTGGGACGAAGCCGCCGGCAGGTTGGCGCGGCGCTGAACGCCGGGAGCGACCCTACAGCCGCGCCCGGAAGTACTCGATGGTCTTGCTCAGCCCTTCCTCCAACGGGACCGTTGGTTCCCAGCCCAGCACGCGCTTCGCTTTGGCGATGTCGGGGCGGCGCACTTTGGGGTCGTCGACGGGGAGCCCTTTGTGCACGAGGTCGGACTTGCTGCCCGTCAGCTCGATGACCTTCTGGGCAAACTCGAGCACCGTCATCTCGGCGGGGTTGCCTATGTTGGTAGGGTCGGTCTCCCCGGAGAGCATCAGGCGGTAGATGCCCTCGATCAGGTCGGAGACGTAGCAGAAGCTGCGGGTCTGCTGGCCGTCGCCGAAGACGGTGATCGGCTCGTCGTGGAGCGCCTGGTTGATGAAGGCGGGCACGACGCGGCCGTCGTGGGCGCGCATACGGGGGCCGTACGTGTTGAAGATGCGAACGATGCGGGTATCGACGCCGTGGTAGCGATGGTAGGCCATCGTCATGGCTTCGGCGAAGCGCTTTGCCTCGTCGTAGACGCCGCGCGGGCCGATGGGGTTAACGTTGCCCCAGTAGTCCTCGGGCTGCGGGTTGACCAGCGGGTCGCCGTAGGTCTCGGAGGTCGAAGCCAGCAGGAACGACGCGCCTTTCGCCTTCGCCAGACCCAGCGCTTTGTGCGTCCCCAGCGAACCCACCTTCAGCGTCTGGATCGGCAGCTCCAAGTAGTCGATCGGGCTGGCGGGGCTGGCGAAGTGGAGCACGTAATCCACTCGGCCTTCGACGTAGATGTAGTTGGTCACATCGTGATGGATGAACAGGAACTTCGGCTCGCGCAAGTGGGCGATGTTGTCGGTGGCGCCGGTGATCAGGTTGTCCAGGCAGACGACTTCGCGCCCTTCGGCAAGCAGCCGCTCACACAGATGCGATCCCAGGAAACCGGCGCCGCCGGTGACGACAACTCTCATGTAGGCACCTCGTGTCAGGGTCAGGTAGCCGGGAGGATACTCCGTTCCCGCCGCCGGCGCAACGACCGGCCGGCAGACGCGTCGCCGACGGCGACTCTCCGGGTGCACTGAACACCGCGCCCAGGGCCGCAGTCTATCAACCTGCTCAGCGCACAACCGAACTTCGCGGTCGGCACCACGCCGTTCAGCACACACATGGAGGAGTCTGTCATGAGAGAAAGCAGGTCACTGGCGACCGTAAGCGCATTGGTTCTGATGTTGGCCCTGTCCGCCCTGGCGAATGCCCAGGGCGGCGGCGGCAGAGGCGGTCGGGTTGAGGGCAAGGTCACCGCGGTGGACCGGGACCGCCAAGACGATCACGCTCAAGGTGAAGGACGGCGAGAAGACGCTAACGTACACCGAGAAGACGACCGTCGTCAAGCTCGAAGCCGTGGAGCTGTCCAGCCTGACCGACGGGCAGACGTCCAGATCATGGGCAAGCCTGCGGACGACAGAAGCTCCGTCGAAGCGAGAATCATCGTCGTGCTGCCGCAAGCCCCGAAGGGACAGCGCGGCATCGCCGGCACGCTCGCCAAAGAGGGCCACAACCTCTCCGTCAAGCTTGCTGACGGCAAGACCGTCACCGTCGTGACCGCCGCCGAGACGACGGCGGCAAAGCAGGTCGAGGCCACCCTCGAAGAAGTCAAAGAAGGCGCCCTGCTCATGGCCTTCGGCCCCGAGACCGACGGCAAGGTCGAAGCGCGGCGAATCACTATCCGACCCGCTCCCGCCAAGGCCGCCGGAAAGGCCAACCGTCAAGCCGGCGAAGAGTAACCCCGCACCGCGGGCACCCGTCGGCCCCACTGAGCAACAACACCGCAGACCGCAGGTTTGGTGAGAAACGCCGCTTCCGAGGGCGGCGTTTCTGTGTTCCGAGGGGAGCTGTGCAGGGCGCGAGGCGTGAAGCAGGGAAGGCGTCCCGCCCGGCAACCGCCGCCCGCGTCCTGCTCGGACGCAATGGCAATAGCCCGGCGGCTTCCGGCCCTGGCCAGACTCGGCTACGCACTCAGCGGCCTCGTGCTCTGCCGGATCCTGACCCTCACGGCGCCACTACACGGCAGGTCGGTCATTGGCGGGGCGTCGGTTACGCCTACCTGTCGCGGTCCAGTCGGCGCTGTTTGGGAGCCAACCACATCACAGCAAGTTCGCCCCGTCAACGCCTACCCCGCCACCTCCACAGAGTCACTCGCAGCTTCCCCGCCCATCGTGTCTACAGCCACCACGCGGAAGTGCCTCGGCGGCGGGACGGGGAGCGGCGCGCCGGTCCAGTTCTGCGTAGTGGAGTCGGGGAGGGTGACGCGCGTCTGCCACGTGCCCATGCCGTCCATCTGCTGGATGGCGAAGTGGTCGAAGGGCGGCTCGGGGGTGTTGTCTTCCCAGCTCCAGACTATGTAGAGGTCGCCGCCGGACTCGTAGATCTCGGCGTGCAGGATTACGGGGGCTTGGAGCGTGCCGGGGACGCTGCCTTCGAGGGTGCTGGGGAGTTCGTCGCTGGCTTGCCACTCCTCTTCCATGTTGTAGACGACGACGCGCACGGTTTGCGCCGAGTCCAGCGAGAGCGCCGGGCCCGTCCACTCCTGCGGCGTCTGGTCGAAGCTCGTCGCGAGGGTCGTCCAGTCGCCGGTCGCGTCGCGCTGCTGGATGACGAACCGGTGGAAGCCCGCCGGGCCGATCCAGAACCAGACGACTGTGATGTTCTGCGGCCCGACTTGCGTCACGGACTGCAGCGTCGGCGGGCCGAACGGCATCGGCGGCGGCGTGTCGGGGTCGGCGGGCGGGTCGGCCGGCGGCTCGGCGGGCGGCGCGGGCGGTTCGTAGGCGCTTGCGGCGATCTGGATCACGGGGCTGGTCGCCAGCGCTGCGCCGCTGGCGTAGGCGCGCACCGCCACGAACACCGGGTCGCCTTCCGCAACCGTCGGCGTCACCGACGCCACGCGCGCCTCCGGCGGGACCGACTCGCCCATCGTCGCGCCGGTGAGATTGGCGAAGGGCGCAGCAATCGCCGCGAAGGCGTCGACGCCGTCGGTGTGGTTCACGCTGAACGTCAGGTCCACGCCCGTCTCCGTGGTTGCCGTCGTCAGCAACTCGATCACCACCGGCGGCGAGTCAACCGGCGGCTCCACCGCCTCAATCGGCGTCGAGGCGTCCCACACCTTGTTGAAGTAGTCCGTTCCCCGCTGGCGGAAGACCTTGGTGTTGGAGTACACCGTCAGCTCGTTGTTGAACGACAGCGCGCCACGGGTCAGGTTGTGGCTGCCGAGGAACACATCGATCAAGTCGATGATCGCCAGCTTCGTATGCATCGTCTTGTTCCGCGGCGCCATCCGCACCCGGCACCCCGCCGCCGCCAGGTCCGACCCCGTCGCATAGTTGTCCTCGCTCACCTCCGGCTCAAACCGCGAATAGCTCAACACCACATACACCCTCACCCCCCGCCCCGCCGCCGCCTTCAACGCCTCCGCAATCTGGTGCGCCCGCGTCTCGCTCACATAGTCGGTGCGGAACAGAAACGTAGCAATCTCAATGAACGAAGTAGCCGCCTCAATCTTCGCCAGCAGAGCATTGAAGAACAGACTGTCGGGGTAGGTCGTCGTGGTGGAGGCCATTGGGTGACTCCTGGGGGATTTGGGATTGTGGATTGCGGATTTTGGATTGGATGGCCAGACCGGCGGGGCTGTTGGGCGTTGGGCGTTGACCGTTCGCCCTTTGCCCTCAGCCGTTCGCAGGTGGATGTTCGGTGTTCGATGTTGGGCGTTCGCCCTTGCCCTTGCCCGTCACGCGTCCCAACGGCGCCGCCCGAGAATAGCCCGGAGTTTCAACTCCGGGAACACCGAGCAGCCACCGTCCTCACCAAGTCTTGCAAGGACGACTGAAACCGCCGCGCTCGCACGTTCAGCCGTCCCTACAGGACTTCTGGAATCCTCCACCGCCGCCCGGTTCCGCAGGGATGAATCCCTGGGCTATTGTCAGCCTGCCCCTCCGGCGCGAAGGGCAACGCAACGGCGAAGGGCAACGCAACGGCGGAGGCGCGACAACGGGACGCGGAGACAGGCAACACGGAGAACTCCGTGTCCCCCTGTCTCCAACTCACTCCGTCGGCGGCACAATCGTGCTCGCCGACCTCGACGACCGCCTTGTTGTCAGCTTCGGCAGCGTCACCGACGCTTCCGAGGTCGCGCCTAACTCGGCTTTGACG
>Ga0210056_1002790_pt1 | contig 14521 bp, 10 predicted proteins | sample CryGeyCG2014_080_2_FD_183965 | JGI IMG/M metagenome (GOLD analysis project Ga0210056, IMG submission 183965) | Groundwater microbial communities from aquifer - Crystal Geyser CG07_land_8/20/14_0.80 (SPAdes) (version 2) | ecosystem: Environmental > Aquatic > Deep subsurface > Groundwater | place... | reverse complement strand
CATTAAACTCATAGCTATAATATATCCTTTAAGTATAAACTTAGTTTTATATTCATCTATAGATGGTAAATTAATAGGTAACGTTATGTTAATTCTATTTTCTAACTGTCTATGTGCTTCAAAATAAGATAATGAATATAAACTATTACTATAAGAAAGATTTCTATTACTTTCAGTTTTAATGTCCCTATTTTGAAGAAAATCTATATATTTAAGTGGTAATAATTTATTACCTATCATTATAGGATATCTTAACACTAAATGACTAGGTTTATCTAAAGTAAGTTTATAATTAAATACAAATTTATAAACTTCATCTTCTTTAGATGGTTTATCTGGCATAGGTGAAAAGTCAAATAAACCAACTATTCTAACTTGTTTTTCTCTTATAGCTATAGAACTATTATTACCTATAAGGTCTGTAACTATATGTATTCTACCTGTTGAATTTTCTCTAAAATATATTTCTAACGAAGAAGGTACAAGTCTATTTTTATTTGTATATACATCAAGTATAAAATCTTCTACAATAGAAGGTATGATGTAATCATATTCTATGTCATGGATAAACATATTTCTAGTTCTTGATAAATTCATTCTTATATCATCTACTATCTTAATTATTTCAGATTTAGATGGAGTAATATACGTAAATTCTATATTGTAATCAGTTTGAATATATATAGGGTATATAGATACATCTATGCTATTATCTCTAAATATAGCAAACTGTTCTTCTTGAGTAGTAGATGTAGTACCTAACGCGTCTTCATTATAATTATCTGTTATATTAACTAGTAGTCTTCTAGTAGATATAGTAGTTGGTAAATTAGTTACTTTTTTATCAGATATATTAACTTTACCATCTGTAACTGTAACTTCATTGCCGTTATACATTGTAATTATATCTAATGTATTTGCTACTTTAATAATATCTGCTATTTCTCTAGCTATACCGTAAATAGAATTACTAACTATTAATGTATTTATACTTGTTAATGGTAAACTAACTGATGGCATGGTATCCTCTTTTTAATGTATCAAAAAATGATAGATAAAAAAAACACCCTCTCTATTATTTCAAGAGAGGGTGTTTTTTACTTGTAGGCTTTTTTCAAAACCTCCATAATAGTAACATTACTAACATTCCGTTTAGAAATTTAATAGTATTAATAAATCTGATAAAAATCATTATTATAATTATAGTCATCTATAAAACAATTATTTAAAGAAATTATTATGTGTGTGTCTTCTATTGTATCATTGTTATCAAAATCTACAATTTCTATTTTAATATCATCTGATACATGATAGTATTTATCAGCTATTGAAGCACATTCGCCGCTCATGATTATTTAACCTTTGATAATTCATTATTTATTTTTCTAACCAATTGTTCTGCAGCTTTTAATATATTTGATTTATTTTTACTATATTCATTAGAATATTTCTGTAATGTTACATAAACATTTTTATATTCTTTTATAACAAAAATATTTTTAAGTGTATTTAAAGCATTTCTAAGCTTAGTTATAATCTCTTTTGATTTATTATTGTTATCAGTTTCTATATTTGTGTTATTATTTTTACGTTCTAAAATATCTATTAAATCTTCTAATTCTTTATTTACTTTTTCTATGGTATTAAATTTATTAGAACTATTTTTAAAGTCTTTTTCATTTGTTATAGATATAGTATTTAATTCGTTAATTGTATTATTGATTGAATTAAATGTAACTAATTTATCATACTCCACTTTAAAATCAATAACATCTTTATCTGATACTTCTCTAATAGTTTTTGAATTATCTTCTAATGCTAAAGTTATACTTTTATAAGGAATTTGTATATTATCTTCAATTGATTCATTTTCTTCTAATTTAAGTGTCATTATTTTATCTATTAAAAATGGTGTACTTTCTTTAAATATATTTTCACTATTATCTTCAGCTTGTAAGTTAAATAATTTTTTATATCTATTAGTGGTATTTTTTAACATAGTTTCTATTTCTACTATTGAATATGCTCTTTCTTCATTATTAGTCTCTATATATCTTATTATATCATTATTAGTTGTAATAACTATAATATTATTATCAACTACAGAAACACCTTGATTAACAGTGGTGCCATCTGATAAAGAAACATTATTATTAACATCTACTGATGATGCAACATTTTGTGTATTTATATTTTCTATTATTTTTTTTGGATTATTTAATATTTTTTTTACTGCTTCTACTAATTCTTTATTTAATTTTTCAACATTATCAACTGTTTTTTCATCAGCTTTATCATATCCAGCAAATAGTCCCCAGATAGTCTTAAATATACGTTTAATAAATTCACAGAATCTATACCATATTTCGCCAAAGAAACCTCTACCAGCTTCTAATGATAATTTACGTGTAATATGATAAGAATAACACCCATGGAAGTCTTCCATAGATGGAATGGTATAAGATATACCAAGATTCTTAGCTATGCCTTCTATGACTGGTTTAAGGCATTCTAGTGACACATTTATTTTATCATAATTACTAATAAGATGATTATTTATTTTATTAACAATATCTGATTGTTCAGATAGTTTTTCTAATTTAGAACTTATTAAATGAAATTCTTCTAAACAAACTTCTTTTTCAAATTCATTATTAAAATCATCAACATTATCATTTATAAGATCAAAATCTCTATTATCTTCAACTTGTTGTTGAAGTTCTTCTACAACAAAAATCTTTCTCACTCCACTCCCCTTTTAATTATATTTAGCTAATGAAATTTTTACATAATCAATATTTAAATCTATAAGTTTAAGATTTTGACTATATAACACTGGTGCTGATAATTTACTAAGTAATGTAACAGCAGATTTAAAATTATTTAATACATCCATAGCTTTATCTTCATTACTAGTATCTTTTTCTTTATTTTCTTTAGTAGTTATAATTTTAGAAAGATCATCTATAGCTTTATCTATTTCTACTTTCTTTTTAGACATATCTGTAAGAGCACCTGTAGTTCTATTAACTAAATTTTTAGTAGAATCTAAAATACTTTTCATTTCACTACCACTTAATACATTTAAGGTAACAGTTTCCGGTGGTACTAAACCAGTCTTTTTAATTTCTATACTAGGTATAAATGAATGAGATTCATCAGTTTCACCTTTATCATCTACAATATGATCAAAAGAATAAATATATTTATTACCAAAAACTAAATCTATTTCTTTTTTAGGAATATTTGATTCCATATTTTTTATTCCATCAGCTGATACTTGTGATTCTTTAAAAAAACTTATCCATTTATTATAAGTTTGTAAATTAAACTCAGTCATTTCTAAATGAGCATCAGTAAACTTTTTAATAAGTGCAGCATTTACATCACTTTCTATAAAAGCTTTAGCATATGCACTTTTACCTACCATAGTTTTTTCTTTAGGAGAATTTTTACCTTTAATTGCTAATATTAATTTTTCTATTGTTTCTAATCTATGAGGAAATACTTTTATTAAATTAGTCCATCCTACTAATATTTTATTAAACATAGCTATAATTATATCTTTAATTTTAATCCATTTTTCTTTAATTTTATCAATTATATCTTCTAGTGCAAGTTTGTTACTATCTAATATTGTTGTTTTATGTTTAAAACATTCATTAGCTAAGAATAAGTCTGTATTAGAAGTATCCCCTAAATTACATAAAATTGATTTAGTTGCTATTCTAATACCTTCTATGGATATGTTGTCTAAAGTATTATTAGACATAAATATTTTAATTTCATTTAACTTAATAAATTGATTTAATGATTCTTCCGCTATATCTATATCGGTTGTATTATAGCTATAAGCTTGTTCATCGTTTTCAGTTAACTCTATAGGTTGTATAACATTTGATAATTCAATTGACCCAATTTCTTCTATTGCAAAAAGTTTCATGTGTTTCTCCTTATATATTTTAAATCTTCAAAAAATGTATGTTATCCATCCAGTTACCATTGTGGTAACTGGATGGATAACTATTTAGATACTAATATTACTTATATAAAGCCATAGATTTCTTAATATATGTAATAGCAGCATTAGCAGTTTTAACAGCTAATACATTTAGACCAGGAGAAACAGATTGCATTTGTGCAATTACTGCTGTTCTTTGTTTTCCCATATTTTTAATAAGTACACGTTTAGCATCAATGTCATTATTAGTAGTTTCACTATTTTTACCAGCATCTTTTTTAATAAGTTCAGAAATTTTAGTATTGACTTTCTTATTAGCTTCTTCCATAGCATTAATTATTGCATTTGACTTAGCGGAATTTTTACCAGTACTTTCAAGTAAAGTCTGCATAGTTTTAATTAGTTTTAGCATATCAGGAGCTTTTAATACATCAAATTTAATACCTTCTGGTATTTGATAATTATTAGATTCAATTTTTATTAATAAAGTTTGTACTTCTTCATTAGGAGATGTACTATCTACACTTTTAGTATTTATTTCAATATGTAAAGATTTAGCAAATGGTAACTCTAATACCGTATTATTAACATCGAAAGATTTATAAACAGGTGAATTAGCTATTGATTTAGCATTTTTAGTTATCTCGTCTAATTTTTCAGAAGCTGTAATTATGCTATTAGAAGCTTTTTCAAAACAAGTTTGAACTTCTTCAGATTTTTTATCATTATTAACAGAAGCATCATCTTTACCAAGGATACAAGCTGCAAGCATGGCTGAGCTAGGTGTTATACCTATTTTTCTATCCTCAATGACTTTACCAGAAGTCTTAAATTTATCTACTTCTTTTCTAAGTGCTGTTAAGTTATTTTGAGTTCTCTTTACATTATACATAAAACCTTTCCAGAAATTAACAACTTTCTGTACTAGGCCCTTCAGGAAATTCATGATTTTTTCCCAAATATTTCTAATCGTATCAGAAATAGTTTCTAATGCTAATTTACTATTAGCTAAACGGGAAGACTTAGAAGCAAAATTCTCTGTGGCATACAATGGGTACATAGCTTTAGAGGAAGTACCTACTTTAGAGCAGATAGATTCAACAGCCAGACGGATAGCTTCAGCAGCTACTGGTTCAAGACCTTCACCAGATTCAATTGTACTTTCAACTACACTAGCAACTTCAGTTAATTGGTCAGCAGCTTCTACACCATCGTCAGTTGCTTCAATACCTGCGTCAATTTCAGATGCTTCTTCTACTGCATCACTTGCTTCAGATGCAGTTTCTTCTGGGATTACAACTTCATCAACACTTTGATCCAACTCATTATCTTCAAATGCGAATAATTTAGCCATTTGTAAAACTCCTTAAAAATTAATTGTTAAAAAACTATACGTATAGTCATAAATTTCTTTTTTGACCAAATAATATATAGTTAAAATGTTACGCTCTCTTTTAACACAGTGGTAGAACTAGTAATAAATCTACTAGAAATGCTTATATTAACTAAGATTGATTCTAATGCTAGTTTTAATTTTATAATATCTTTTATAGTTTTATCTATGTTTAAACTTGGCATATCTGTTACTTTATTGTTTTCTAAATCATATATCTTAAGTTTAACCTCCTTAAAAGTTTCATTCATAGTTTTATTAACATCTTTCATTGTATCAGTTATTATAGCCATTGAAGTTATAATCTTAGTTATATAACTATTAACATAATCTAATATTTGTTCATCTTTAATAGCTAATGCATCTAATGATAACATTTCAGTTGGTTTTATATTCTTTATAGAATGACAACTATATTCTTCTAAAATAGTTTTTATATAATTATTATATTCTGTTATATTAATAGTTACTAAATTAAAACCAGGTAATTTATCTTTGTAATTATATTCGCCATTATCATTTAAAATAAAATTAGCAGTTTTAAGAATTCCAGTAATAGTATTTAATTCATTAGTAAGTAGAAATTTAATAAGAGTAATAGTATCTGTATTAAATTTATCCATTATTCTTAAAGATGATTTAAAATCACAATTAATATCTGAATATAAATTTATTAATATATCTTTATTATCTATTAACTTATTTGTAAATGTAATTTTATTTTGTTCTTTATATGTTTTATATATAGTAATTGTTTCCATAGCTTCTTTTAAAGAAGATGTTAATGACATAAACATTTCATTAATAACTGAATCATAAACATTAGCTGTATTTAATATTTTTTTAAGTGACTCTATCATTTTATCTTTAGTGTAAACTACTGGTTGATTTTCTACTGAAATATGTTTTATTCTTTTACTTATAGAAAACGATTTAAGGCTGTCTAAATATCTAGTGTGTTCATCTATATAACTTTGGAAGAAGTTCTCACTGGAGAGCTTCCTGATAGTTATTAAAGCCTTTTTAGCAATACTTTCAGATGACATAGCTTTATCTAATGAAGCGCCAAAACCTGTTTTTGGTCCATCATCTTTTTTATCAGATTTATCATCATCTTTTTTATCAGTATCTTTATCTTTTTTAGAAGAATCGTCATCAAAAGATTTTTCAAAATCATCCATAGGAGATTCTTCTTCATTATCTTTATCTTTAGGTTCTTTAGTTGATTCTTCTTCAACATCTTTATCTTTAGGTTCATCAACTGATTCTTCTTCAACATCTTTATCTTTAGGTTCATCAACTGATTCTTCTTTATCTGAATCAATATCTGTATTTTTATCACTAGATAATTTTTTTTCTATTTCTTGTTTTAAATCATCTCTTTTTTTAATAATATTAGCCAACACACCAATACCATCTTCTTGTTTTTCAGATTTATCTAAATCTATAACTTTTTCTAATATACTCATGTTATTTTCCTTTTAAAAATAGTATCTGTTCAAAATATCTAAAACCCACAGTGCCAAATAAGACACTGTGGGTTTTAAATTAATAGTAATCAATAAACACTAATCTAAAAAATTCTAATAATTTATTTTCAGTATCTAATTTAATAATAAAATTCTTCCAGGAATTAATTTCACTATTTTTTAATAAATCATCTAATAATTTTAAATATTTATCATCATCAGAGGTTAGCCTATCAGAGTTAAATCTAACATTAAAAGGTATAGGTAATAATTTATAAGTATCACTATTTTCTATATATAAATTAGTTATAAAATCTAAAAGATAATGTTTAACTAGCGGTGATATATTAGATTCAATTAATTGAATCTTAAGCCATAATTTTAAAGGTATATCTTCTGTTAATTCAAATACAGTATCTATTATTTTTATATAATTTTCAGAAGAAGGATTATTAATATAATCTTCATGTATAGCGGATACTTCAATAGAACTATATGCATTATTTTTTATCAATTTATTTAAATATTGTTCTTTTTTATCTATATGGTTAACAGATAAAAAAGTTAATATTTTATTATCTGTTTTTTCTATTAATACATATCTTGGATCTTCTGCTATAATAAAACCAGATGTGAGAGTAATAAAGTTAGTCATTTACAGATTCTTCCATTTTAGAAATTTTATAATCTAAATCAGTTACTCGTTTTTGTAAATATTCTAATTCTTTTTCTATTGTAGCATCAGCTTGACCTTTTTCCTTAAGAAGCCTAAAATATAAAGCTCTTAATTCTAAAAGTTTTTTCTTATCTTTAAGATCTTTATATCTATCAGCTTCCCATTGAGCAAATACAAGTCTTATTTGATAAATAGGTGATCCTATAAAATTGGTAGATATATTATCAATTATATCAACTTCTGGACCAGTGTGCATTCCGGTATCTTCAGTTACTTCTGTTGGTATAACTACATCTGATAAAGTATAAATTTTATCTTTAAAGTTTTCATTAGATAGACCATATGTAGATAATAATCTAGCAAAAACCCAAATATTATCTACAATATATTTTTCTTGTTTAGGGGCTAATTTATAACTAGTATCTAAATCTTTCTGAACAACTAAAGTTTCATTTATATATAAATAATTAGCTAAATCTGTAGCATATTTACTCATAAAATAAATATGACCTATAGCTCTTAAATAAAAAGCTTTTTTAGCAGTTAAATTAGAAGTAATAACTGTATTACTTAAAAATTTTTTAAATTCTACTTGTACATGCAAAGCGTTTAATCCAACATTAGAAATTAGGGTATATATATCTTTCCCTATATTCTTCTGTGGTGTAATTTTAACCTTACTATCTTTAATAGATAACTCTTTATAAAAATCAGTTACAATCTTTTTACCTTTAGTAGATATTATATCATTAACTGAATATAAACTTTCTAAATCTTTATATGTAGGTAATACTGCTTCATTTATATATGAAATAGAAACTTCTAAATCTGTTTCTAAATCAGATTTATTAAATGATGGCATTATTTTATTAATAAATGAGAAGATATTTGACATTTGCATTGTAATTTCCTTTTTTAAATAGTGGCGGCATTGCCCATCATTAACGATTTAATAATATCTCCTAATTGAGCAGTAGAATCTTTATCTTTCATTGATTTAAATTCAGCAAAAGTATTTTGACTATAACCAGTTGTATCTCTTACATAAATAGTAACTCTTTCCCATTCTGTATCTACAACTGCAATAATCATAGCTAAAGTATTATCAAATACCATTTGTCTTATTTTTTCGCTATTTAAACCAGTACCAAATTTTCTACGTATTTGATCTTCATCTGCATCAGACATAATATATATACTAGAGATTTTACCATAGCCTACATTACCTCTATTTAAAATAGTTAACATGGCCGAATTATTATAACGTTTTAATATATCATTATAAGCATCTGCCCCATCTTTAAAGATAATCTTTTTTTGTTTTTTAATTAAATCTTGCACTAAAATAAAATCTTTAAAGAACCTAATTCTGCCAGATAAAGCATCTTTTAATCTACTACTAAATGAAATCTCATCTTCATTGCTAGTAGCTATAGCTGCAATGACACTATCATCTACTAACATAGATAGTAATCTAATAGTTACTGGTATAGTAACTTGTTTAGCTTGTTTTACATCACTATCATCTTCAAGATTAAATGTAATTTCAATTGTTTTACCAACTGCTACCATTCTATCTATATGGTCTATTTTGCTATTTAAAGTAGAATATTTAACATCGTTAGAATTTGAATCTTCTCTCATACCTGGTAATTCAAATTTAGAATCTTCTAATGAAAAACTTTTTGAACCAAAGCTTTCAACAATAAAACTTCTATCAGGACTAACAGAATCTAAAGCTTTCAACACTTTAGCATCTGTAAAATAAACATTTAATAATTGAATGGCTTGTAAATAATAACCTAAGTAAATATTTAAAATACCATTAACAATATTGTCATATTCTTTTATTTTTAAAAGATTCTTATTTACAATTGCTATTGGCTCTACTCTTGCATGTTTAGAAATATCTACTAATGATATATTACCAGTAGTAGATTTAGCCAATCTAATTACATCATACATTGTTTCTAAAAATGTAGGCTCATTACTAGTTGATTTTACAGCCATTTTTATTACTCCTTCTATCTTATATATGTTGACCAAAATATTAAGTAAAAAACTATATATTTAAATAAAATGTACATTCTTTTGACTATAATTATATATAAAAGGTAATCATAATGGTAGATGCACTTTATACACAAACTGATAATGTTACAAATATAAATAATCAAGAAACAATTATTAATTCTAGTATAGACCAACTTTTAGAAAATTTACCTGTAGGTAGTATAAGAAAAGCTATAGGTAATAATCTATATGGTATAAACATGACACAATCTCAAGCAGCTGTTCCTAGCGCTAGAGATGCATATGGTTTTACTTTTTTTACAAGACCTCAATTAAACTTAAGTATTTATAATTTATCTAATTATAGAGGTTTTTATAATTTATTAACTGATAATGCATTATCTTATCAAAGATACTGTAGATTAATGTTAGATCCTAGAATAGCAATAAAAGGTTTAAATAACCAAATACAAGGTGAAATAGAATTAACATCTCCTTTTGTAGATATTTATAATCCATTTATACCTATATTAACTAACAATATAGTTTCATTATCTGGATGGCCAGATATGATAGTCCCAACAAGAACATCAGATACTGGGTTATACGGTGAAGAACACTCTACGGTTGATGGTGTAATAAATAATTATGAATCATTCGATATAGATGCTACCTTTAGAAATACAAGAGGTAATCCATTAATATATATGTTTTACACATGGATAAAATATCAAACGTTGGTTTACGAAGGTATATTAAACCCATATCCAGATTTTATAACTGAAAATGAAATAGACTATCAAACTAGAATATATAGATTAGTACTAGATCAACAAAAAAAATATGTTACTTATATAGCAGCTACTGGTGCATCATTCCCATTAAATGTACCAATTGGATCTATATTTGATTTTAGTGTAGATGATGTTTATAATAATAAAAATAAAGAAATAAATATACGATTTAAATCAAATGGTTTTACAGCATTTGAAGATATACTTAAATATGAATTTAACGCAACATCTGCAATATTTAACCCTGATTTAAGAACTTTATTAGAAAAAGACATGGACTCAGCAAGTAATACAGATAATGTACTTAGAGAAAATAAAACTAAAGTTTACACAAATGGAGGAATGTCTAGAATACCACCATCTTTAGCAGCAGCTATTGATACTGTAGATTTAACTGGTTCTTCTATTAATAAAATAAATCATAGAGCTATACCTTGGATAAATTTACATACAAATGAACTTGAGTGGTGGGTAAAAAGTAGTGATATCTCAAAAGACATGACTGGTACAAAAAATACTCGTGGTAATAAAAATTTTGAACAAATTATCACTACAATTGGTGAAGCTACAGGTATTATAGACTCAGCTATACGTAATATAAAAAGTAATGCACCATTAACACAAAACGAAGGAGAGTGAAAAAATGGCCAATATTAATAGTTATACACCTATACCTATATCAGATATGTTAGGTGATTTAGATAAATATAAATATAATCCAAGTGGGATAGTATCTATAACATTAGATAGATTATCAACAATGCTTAATAATAAATTTGAAATTATAGATCCATCTAATCCATTTACATATTTGTTGGAAACTAGTTGTCTTAATACAGCTTTTTCTATACAAGAATATGCATTGTTATCCAGAAAACTATATCCTAGATTAGCTAACACAGAATCTGATTTATATCATCATATGTCTGATTATGATTATTTAGGAAGATTTGCAGAACCAGCAGTGGCTAATATAACAATTAATATTTTATATACTAGTTTTAAATCTAATGCAATTATAGATCAAGTAACTGGTGATTATATTTTAAAAATACCAAGACATTATAAAATATTAGTAAATAGTCAAATATACACAATGTTATATCCTATTATTATAAGAGAAACAAGTAATGGTATTTTAGATGTTAGATATGATAATAGTAATCCTAGTGTAGTACAAAATTTAACAACTGATTATATTGAATATTATTTACTTACTCAATTTAATAATGAGAAATATATAGTATTTGATACTACTATGTTAGAATTAGATATTGAACCAATTGAAATACCTATAGAAAAAGCTAAATTATTTAAAGATATTTTTGTATTTAATAGTACTAGAATGTTTTATTATTTAGAAGCATTTTATTTAGTTAATGGTATATGGAATAAAATGTTAGTAACACACACTGATGAAGTGTATGATTTACAAGTTCCTACAGTTATTTTAAAAGTACTACAAGACACAAATACAGTAGAATATTACATACCACCAATTTATGTTAATAACAATTTAATAGGATCAAAAGTTAAATTTTTATTATATACTACATCTGGTAATATACATATAAATTATAATGATAACAATCTGACTGATTTTAATTTTGAATATAACCCTGTATTTCCTGATATAGATTTAGATATTTATTCCTCACCATTTGAATTAATAAGTAAAGTAATGTTTATAAAAGGTTTAGTTACCGGTGGTAAAAATAATTTATCATTTGTAGATTTAAAAACTAGTGTTATAAATAATAGTATAGGAGATAGATTATTACCTATTACTGAAAAACAGTTAAACTTTTTAGTTAACCAAAATAATTTTAAACTTGTAAAAACAATAGATACTATAACTAATAGAGTTTATAATTTACAAATAGATGTACCAAAAGCTATTACTATATACCCTATTTCAAGGATTAATTTAGATAACATTGAGTATGCTAATACTATTGCTAATATGGTTAATACATTAAATGTAATACAAATTTCACCATATACATATATGATACCTAAAAATACTATATTTTTAGAAGAAAATGGTAAATTAAGATTAATAACTAAAACTGAATCTACAGCATTGTTAAACTTAAACCCTCAAGCAATAGTAACTACACTTAATAATAATAAATATCTATCTACAATGTATCATTATATATTAGATGTAACTAATGATTACGTTGATTTAAGAGCTTATTCTATTGATACCCCTAAACTTATAAATATTAATTTTAAAAATTATAATAGTACTTCAGATATTTCTGTAAATACTAATACATTTAATATTACAAAAATAGATACTGGATATTTAATAGAAGTATTAGCTAATGTTAAAAGTTATAATCCTTTAATTGACTTTACTAATATACAACCAGTTATAGTTTTTTTATCTAGTAGTGGTACTAATGTATATTTAGAAGGTTCTTTAATTTCTAATATTAATGATACTCCTTTATATCATTTTTATTTAAATACAAATTTTAGTATTGATAAAAATAACAATTTAATATTTACAGATACTAAAGATATAAATGGTATATCAACTACTGTATCATCTAATTTTGTATCTAAACTAGAATTAATATATTTAAGTGATTATAAACCATCTACATATAAATCTAATACTTCTGATGAAATAATAAATGGTAGTTATCTATCAATTAATAATCTTATTATAATTACACAAGAAGAATTATTATTAGAATTTGGTAAAGAATTAAAATATTTAAAAAGAGATATACATATAAGTAATAATGTTCAAAGTTATAAAACATATACAGCAGATCAACCATTGGTTTATACTACTAATGTATATGATAATAATGATATAATAATCCACCATATAGGTGATCCTGTTTTAGATAGTAATAATATACCTATGATAAAATATAAAATGGGTGATGTTATTTTAGATTCCAATAATAATCCTATAGTAATAGATTCTTTAGATAAAATATATTATTTTAATTTCATGGTTGTTAATTATAAAATTACTAAAGTAACTTCTACTGATTTAGTTAACTACATTAACTATATAAATACAACTCTTATAGACGCAGTAACAGTTAAAGCTCTAACTGTTAATAATACTTTATTAGAAAATACAGAAGCATTTGTAACAGTACCTAAAAAAATAGATTATGTAAATGTATTATCAGGTAGTTTATTAAATAGAATACAAGCTGAACAAAAATTTAGTTTAGATGTTTATGTTTTAAATACTGTATACAATGATATAAATACAAAAAATAATATTAATTACATTATTATTACAACTATAGATAATTATTTATCTAATAATGTTAAAATAAGTAAATCCCAGTTAATAACAATGTTATATAAAGAGTTAAGTTCTTTTATAGTAAATATTGCATTTACTTATTTTACTGAACTAAATAATGAATATATGGAACTTACTGATTTAAATTCTAATTTATCTATCAATAAATTGTTATGGATAGATAGTGATGGTAAATATAACTTAAAAGAAGATATTAATATAAATTATATATTGCAAAATTAAGAATGTTATACACTGCAACTATTAGGTTGCAGTGTATAACATATTGTTAATTTAATAAAGGATTATCTAAAAATATTTGTAACTTATCAAGAATAGTTTTATTTGTTCTATTAGATATATTATTAATAATGCATTTAAATGCTATTAATTCTTCTATAGTTGATTCTATAGAATTGATTATATTTAATATTTTATTACCATCTATTTCTTTTTCATATCTGATACTTAATAGATTACTATAAGTATACTCTATATTATTTACTTTAGTATTATTTAAATTAAAGTCAGTTAATTTATTAAGCAAACATACTAAAGTTATATGTTTTTTATTTACAACTTGTGTACTAGTAGACCCAAGTATAGTTATTAAATTATCTAAATCTTGATCATAGATAAATTCTTTATAAGAATCTGTAATTTGTTTCGCCTGACTATATTCAGGATCATAAATTTTTAATATAGCATTTATTTCATCTATAAAATTTTTATTTATATTAAGTAATTTATTATCATTTAAAACTACAATATCATTATTAGTTGCATAATCTAATTTTGCTTTATTAGAAGTAATAAAATCTTGTAAACAATTAGATATTAAATTAATATCAGTTTTCATATCAGTATAAGTAAAATATATTAAATTATAGTTACTTACAGTTTCATCTAAAATATTAAGGTAATAAGAATCT
>Ga0210056_1002779_pt1 | contig 14537 bp, 12 predicted proteins | sample CryGeyCG2014_080_2_FD_183965 | JGI IMG/M metagenome (GOLD analysis project Ga0210056, IMG submission 183965) | Groundwater microbial communities from aquifer - Crystal Geyser CG07_land_8/20/14_0.80 (SPAdes) (version 2) | ecosystem: Environmental > Aquatic > Deep subsurface > Groundwater | place... | reverse complement strand
GAGAAAATTTTTGCCAACAAACAGTGGGTAAGTTTATCAAGTGAAAGAGTTGTAAATGAAATTGAAATGCTCAAAAATAAATATAGTTTAGATGCTATTATTGTGCGAGACAGTAATTTTTTTGTTAGTAAAAATAGAGTCAAAAATATATGTGAGGATATAATTAAAAGGAAAATACAAATAAAATTCATAGCTGTGAATGCAAGAATAGATACTCTTTTAGGGTATAATGACGAAATGCTGAAATTAATTTATGCCGCTGGATTTCGTGATTTGTTAATAGGCGTGGAATCGGGTAGTCAAAAGGTTCTAGATATGATTGATAAAAGGATTAAAGTGTCTGACACCCTGGAATTTTTTAAGAAAATTTCTCAGTACAATTTTAGTATTTTCGCTTCATTAATGATAGGTCTCCCGGGGATAGATAGTAAAGAAGAATTTGAAGACACTCTTGATTTGCTTGATCAAATGCTTTTGTATAGCCGCAAAGGAGTCTCAAACAGCTATATTTTCCATTATACACCTTACCCCGGTAGTTTTTTGTACAAGCGAGCTATACAGTATGGTTTTATTGCCCCAGATTCTCTTGAACAATGGAGTAAGATGAACCTTTACAACAGAAAATCACCATGGGTATCTTCGCAATACAAAAAATATGTGAATTATTTATCGCTGTATGTTTTGCGACGTTTTTTTTATCCAGTTCAATCCAGGACTCATTTGATACGATTGCTATACGATAAAATTATCGATCCTGTCTTTATGTGGAGATGGAAACACAGATATTTTGATTTTTTCTTTGAAAAGCAAATTATAGATTCGATTAATTTTATGGGCAGATTAATGCTAAAATTCAAAAAACTAAAACATTGAAAATTTTATTTTTGACTGAGGGGAAAAATGTCCCGGCGAGTCGGTACAGGGTTTATCAATGGGTGAAGCATCTTAAAGAGGCAGGAATAAAATGTTCGGTTTCTGCCTGTTGGCCGCAGAAATATTATCTGCCCCAATGGCACAAAAAGCAAATAATAGGCTGGGGGATTACCCGGCTTTTTTTCTTACTAAAATATATAAACAGGTTTTTTGCGGTTATGAAAGCGCCTTTTTATGATATTGTATTTTTACAGCGGGATCTTTTATCATGGGAAAGAATATGTTTTTTGGAAAAGTTGTTGAGAAGGTTAAGCAAAAAACTTGTTTTTGATTTTGATGATGCTATTCATATTCATGCGCCGGCCAAAATTGCAGAAATAATAAAAATGAGCGATTCTATTGTTGTTGGAAATAAGCATTTGGAAAGTTATGCGAGGCAATATAATCCCAATGTAAAAGTTATTCCCACATGTGTGGATACGGAGATATATTCCCCTGTTTCCGGGCATGAACAATCTGCAATTTTTATCGGGTGGATGGGATCGTCGAGCGGAATAGAAAATTTAAAAATTGTTTCAGGTGCAATAAGCCAATTGGCTCAAAAATATGATTTCAGTTTTAAGATAATAAGTGATTATTTTTATCAATTTGATTTTTTGAAAAATCCGGAAATAGAATATCGGAAATGGAATAAAAATACGGAATTAGAGAATTTGCGGAATTTTAACATTGGTATCATGCCGTTAGAAGACAATGAAATGAACAGGGGCAAATGCGGTTTTAAAGCATTGCTGTATATGGCTTGCGGCAAACCTGCTGTTATTTCGCCGGTGGGCGTGAATAAAGAAATCATTCAGGATGGGAGTAACGGTTTTCTGGCTAAAACAGAGAGTGAATGGTTTAAAAAATTGGCGCTTTTAATTGGGGACAAAGAATTAAGAGAAAAATTAGGACAAGCGGGAAGAAAAACGGTGGAAGACAAATACTCGATTGAAGCGAATTTATCGAATTTCATTTCAGTATTTCAGGATTTGTTATGAAGAAGATTTTTGCGGGATTTACGGCGCGGTATTTGAAAAAGAAGAAGTGAACAAGGGGATTGCCGTAATCAATGGCAAAATGAGCCGTAAAAAGGAGACTGGCAAAAATGGAACAGACAATAACTGATAAGATTAAGGCACTGTTTTTAAAAAAACGGAACATACTTATTCTAATTTTTTTTACAGCATTAATTACCCGATTGGCATATATGTTTTTTTTCACATCGGTAGATGTAATTCATGCCGACGAATGCGAGTATAATCATATAGCTATGAGTATCATAAACGGCGACGGGTTTTATGACAGCGGGTCTAACAGGGCGGCGTGGGCGCCGGGTTATCCTCTTTTCCTTTCGGGAGTTTATTTGATTTTCGGGCAATCGTATATCGCGGCTAAAATAATCCAATGCGTAATCGGGGCGCTTTTGTGTTTGATAATTTTCTGGATTGGGGAGGAATCTGTTTCTCCGAAAGTCGGGGTAGTAGCCGGCTTTATAGCTGCATTTTATTATGGTTTAATTGATATGTCAGCAGGCCTGCTTTCCGAAACTCTTTTTACTTTTCTTTTGGCGTTATCCATACTTCATTTACTAAAAACCAAAAATGATTTTGGGTTTAAAAACAAATTAATCGCCGGCGCTTTGCTGGGCTTAGCAACGCTTACTCGGCCGCCCACATTAATTTTCCCTCTCTTTGTTTTAATCTGGCTTATTGTTGCGCGGAAACGGATTAAAAAAGCAGTAGTAGATTTTGCTATTATATTTCTGGCGTTTTTAATTCCGATTGTTCCGTGGGCATTGAGAAATTACTCTATTTATCATGCTTTTGTGCCTGTTTCAATTCATTCAGGGCAGGTATTTTGGGCGGCGCATAATCCCCACGCCCCAAAAGGGAGCGCAGCTAATATTGATGGGCTTGAGGAAAACACCTGGTATTTAGAAATGCCGGAGTTGGAGAGAGATAGGTTATATATGGAAAATGGCTGGAAATTTATAAAAACATTATCTGTTGTTGAAATGGTTGAGTTGGGATTCCTTAAACTTTGGCATCTTTTTTTCCCGTCGGTGATTATATACGACATAACACTTGTACTTATTTTTCCGTTTTTTCTAAGCGGGTTATTTCATCTCAGAAAGACCAATAATATACAATATTACATTTTGGCCAATTTTATTTTGATAACACTGATTTTTTACGGTTCTTGTAGAATGCGCGCCCCTGTCTCACCTTACATAATCACTTTTGCGTCCGCAGGGGTAATAAATTTTTGTAAAAAACAACGAAAATCATTGGTATTGGTTAGTTTAGGACTTTGGTTACTATTTAATGCTGTAATATTTATTTTAAAATTGGCTGATTACGATTTTGGTTTATTTTAGATTGTTTCAATGCTTCTCGTTGTAAATATTTGGAAATTTATTAGAATACAAAAGCATGAAAGTTTTATTAATTAAGCCAGGGAACAGATTTAGTGATCATATTCAGCCGCCTTTAGGGCTTGCGTATATAGCTGCATGCTTACGCAATGAGCATGAAGTGAGAATTCTGGATTTACCGAAATTCGGCCGCAGTATCCCGCTTTTCAGGAGGAAACTTGAGGAATTCAGTCCTGATGTTGTGGGCTTTCAATGCTATAGCGTGGAAACCAAAGACACTCATTCGCTGGTAAAAATAGTCAAAGATACATTGCCAAAGGCTGTTATAGTTATAGGCGGTCCCCACCCGACACTTTGTCCTGAAAAGACAATGAAAGCAATGGCAGGCGCTGCGGATTTTTTAATAAGAGGAGAAGCGGAAAGGAGTTTTCCATCTCTTTTGCGTTCTATGGGGGATAAAAGCCGTTATGCCGGTATTCCGGGCATTGTCTATTACGACGGCGGTGAGCTTAAAATAAATCAGCCGGAGTTAATATCTGATTTGGATTCGCTTCCTTTGCCCGCGTGGGATTTGATAAAACCGCAGGAATATCCGCCCGCGCAGCACGGGGCTTTTTTTAAGCAGTTTCCAATAGCACCGATAATTACGACAAGAGGATGCCCTTTTTCCTGCGTTTTCTGCTCGGCGCCTATTCTGAGCGGAAGGAATATACGCAAAAGAAGCGCGCTGAGCGTGATAAAAGAAATCAGATATTTGCATGAAAAATTAGGGATAAGAGAAATACACATTGTTGACGATAATTTCACGCTGGACAGGAAACATGCGATGGGAATATTGAATGCAATTGTGAAAAGCCGTCTGCCTGTTTCCATAGCTTTCCCAAATGGCGTCAGGCTTAATACACTTGACGCGGAACTTCTGGAACTTATGAAGAAAGCGGGAGCATATTTAATATCCGTTGGCGTGGAATCAGGATCCGATTTAACTTTGAAAAGAATGAAAAAAAGTTTAAACACAGGTCTTATTGAGCAAAAAATAGCTTTGATAAAAAAACACTGTATAGATATTGCGGCTTTTTTTATATTAGGTTTTCCAGATGAGACAACTGTGGATATTAAACAAACAATTGATTTTTCCGTAAAGCTCCCGCTTCTCAGGGCGAATTATTTTACTTTTCTGCCGTTGCCCGAGACTCCTGTTTACAGGACACTGCAGGAAAAAGGGGAACTGCAGGACATCGATGATTCTAAACTTTTGTTCGAATGCGCCCCGTATGCTCCGGTCGGATTGACCCATTTAAAACTGAGAAATTTGCAACGTCTTGCTTTTTTGAGATTTTATATGCGCCCGGCTATTCTTTTCAGAAATTTGATGCAAATCCGTTCAATTAAGCATTTTTGGTATTTGGTTAAGAGGTTTTACCATTGGGTGATTATGTGAAAAAGTATAAGAGGCCGGGGAAACTTTCCTGGTCGGATATATTTTCGGCCTATGGAGGCATAGGTCGCGGCGGATTTTTTTCTGCGTACAGGTGGAAAGTTTTTCCTCATAGAGTTGTGTCTCAATTCATACCGGATAAAGGTATCGTGTATGATATAGGCAGCGGATACGGGATTTTCAGCATTTATCTGGCACATGAAAAAGCAGGAAGACATGTTAAAGGTTTTGATTATTCGTCGCTGCGCCTGAATTCTGCGCGGCGCGCGGCAAAAAAGCTGCGGCTGACTAATTGCGTTTTTTTCAAAGAAGATGTTTTGAAAACGAAACTGGCGCCCTGTTCTGCAGTTGTAATAAACGATCTTTTGCATCATATCCCGGGCTGGTATTTACAGAAACAGCTCCTTGAAAAAGTCATGAAACCCATACTTCCCGGCGGACGGATTGTTATAGTTGATGTTGATAAAAAGCCGAGATGGAAATATTATTTGGGACTAATGGTGGATCTGACTTTTTATCCCGGTTCGTGCATTGCGTATCCTGATAAAAACCGCCTGCGAAAATTTCTGGAGAATAACGGATTTTCCGTTAAGATTTTGTCGCTACATCAAGGCAGGCCGTATGCATCTATAATGTATGTAGCAGAAAGCAAATGAGAAAAAGTTTCTATTAGATGCAAAAAATGAATTTAACAAACAGCGAGATGAAAAGGAAAAAGATTTTGTTTGTCATTTACTCTGCTTACGGCGGCGGGGATGCACTAAAAGGTGAGGAGAAAGAACATGAGCGAAAAAGATTTTAATTTCGGAAAAAACTGGATGTCTTATGTGAACACAGTAAATAAGGAAAAAATTAACGGAGCCGTTTCTTCTCCGCAAAAAGCCCTTGATATGGAGTCGCTGAAAGGGAAAACTTTTATTGATGCCGGCTGCGGAAGCGGGCTTTTTTCTTTAGCGGCAATAATGCTTGGGGCGGATAAAGTCCATTCATTTGATTATTCGGCGGAGAGTGTGCGGGCGTCGCAATTTTTGCGGAAAGAATATGCCGAAAATTCAAAAAACTGGATTATCGAGCAGGGTTCGGTTCTTGACGGAAATTATTTAGCCGGCCTCAGTAAATTTGATATTGTTTACTCATGGGGGGTCCTGCATCATACCGGGAATATGTGGAAAGCATTGGAGAGTGTTATAACTCTTGCAAAGGAAAATGCGCTTGTTTTTGTGGCGATATATAATGATCAGGGCGGGGCAAGCAGACGCTGGAAAAAAATAAAAGCGCTTTATAATAAACTGCCCGGTATTTTTCAAAAATTGCTGGTGTTAATGATTATGCTCCCATTTGAATTAAAATATATGCTTATCGGCGCGGTTAAAGGGAAGCCCTCCTACCGTTTTAAGCAGAAAGGAGAGAGGGGGATGAATATTTATCACGACTGGGTTGACTGGGTGGGAGGTTACCCTTTTGAAGTTGCTAAACCGGAAGAAATTTTTAATTTTTTCCGAAAAAGGGATTTTCAGCTTCAGTATTTAAAAACTGTGGGCGGCGGTTATGGAAACAATGAATATGTTTTTATGAAAACATGAAGATATTATTCGTCATTTATTCCATCTATGGCGGCGGCGCGGAAAAACAGATGCAGTATATTCTGAAATACATTGACAGAAAAAAGTTTCAGCCGTATCTTGCTCTCTTTCAGATGACAGGAAAAGAAAAAGATGTCGTTCCGGCCGATGTTGATGTCTATGATTTGAGCACAAAATTAAGGCCGGCGTCTTTTTTTCTTTTCTTTAAACTCGCGAAGCTTATAAAAAGAATTAAACCGGATAAAATATTGTCGTTTATGTGGGGGTGCAATTTAGTCGCGGTTCCGGCGGCTCTCATCTGCGGAGTAAAAATCATAGCGGGCGAGAGAACTTTTCCTATGAGAAGTGTTGAAAGATACGGTCTTGGGCGGATTAGAAGACAGTTAATAAGTTTTTGGTACCGACGCGCGGAGAAAATCATCGCTAATTCTGATGCGGTCAGGGAGAGCCTCATAAAAGATTTTTGTATTCCGGCGGCTAACACGGAGGTCATACACAATGGTATTATTGAGGAAGAAGTGAGGAACAAAAGCGGCGAACAGGTTCAGGGTATTCCAGAAGGTGAGTTTGTTATTTCGGCGGGCCATCTTGAGGAAGTGAAAAATTATGGTTTTCTCATAGAGGTTATGGCGCAGGTGAACAAGACTAAGAAAGTTCCTCTTGTGATATTGGGAGAAGGCCCCATGAGGCGTTGTCTTGAAAAAAAAGCTCAGGCAGCCGACATTGAGCTGATTTTGCCCGGCCATGTCAGAAACCCGTTTCCATTTATAAAAAAATCGTTCGTTTTTGTTTTGACTTCTCTCTATGAAGGCTCCCCTAATGTGCTGCTTGAGGCGATGGCATGCGGCGTGCCGGTTGTTGCCGTGGATTCTCCGGGGGGAATCAGGGAAATGATAGAAACCGGCAAAAATGGTATAATTGTCCCGGCGGGTGATGGTAATAAATTAGGAGTTGCGGTAGAGCAAATATTAGGCAATCCTGATTTTGCGGAAAAACTTACTCAAAAAGCAAAGGAAACCGTTCACGGATTTGGCGTTTCGTATATGGTGCAAAAATACGAAGAGCTTTTGAAATAAAAGTCAAAATTTTGTTATGTTTCCCGGCACCCCGAGGACTTTTGAATTATCCGGGACATCACGAATAACACATGAAGATGCGCCTATTAAACATTTCTTACCAATACTAATTTTTTGTATTACGCAAGCGCCTATCCCTATATGTGTGGTTTCATTTATTGTCACGCTGCCTCCGATATTAACGCCGGGGCCGATAAATATATGGTCGGACAGCATAGAATCGTGCCCTATAAACGCATTTGCCGATATTATGGTATTTGCGCCGATTTTAACATTGGCTTGGATAACAGAATTGCTTTGCACTATTGATCCCTCGCCTATCAATGCTTTTTTAGAAACAATCGCGCTCTCATGGATGATTGCCGGAAAATCAAAAGCCAAATCTTTTATTTTTAAAAAACAATGTCTTTTTGGTTCAACGTCGCCTTCACTGCCGACGCCGAGGACTATGTTACGGCATATTTTTTTATGTTTTAAAAGCTGCTCAAAACTACTTCCCAAAAATTTTATCCCATAGCTGTCTTTTAGAAAAGTATTGCCTGTAGTATCTATGTAACCTATTGCGCTTATCTGATTAGAGAAATCATCAACAATGTTGCCCGCGAATTTCCCGCCTCCAAAAATTATTACCTCTATCATTTTTTCTCCCTCATGCCGATATTTAAAAATGTGTATACTTCGGAAAAAGTTCTAAATAATCAATGCCTTTTTTTCTTATAGTATGCAGCATCTCGACTACTCTAAAGCCCATATAGAGAGCATCGTCCACATTGGCGTAACAGAAAAGCCCGTGCCGTCCAAGGGTAACAAGGTTTTCCACTGTGGAAAGATACGCCAGGATTTTTTGTATCCGCTTCTCAAAACCAATCTTGAACCTTGGATAGGCATGAGTAATTTTCTCTATCATATATCCATCTACATCAGAATGTGACATCATATTGTTTTTTTCAAAAATACCCATCGCGTAATTATATAAATCCTCTGCCGTGGAATTCCAGATATCATCCCCTTTATTGCAGGTAAATTCAATACAATAGGCAGTTTTGCCGGGGGGAACACAATCTTCACTGAAACCGCCTACATCATACACCCTGTTAAATTTAATATCAGGGCTTGAAAAGTAAAGCAGTTCTGAATCAAATACTTTCCTTCTTTTAACTTTTAAGAAAAGCAAGACTTCAGATACATAGTCCAGTTGCTGAGCGGCATCGCGTACATCCTGAGGCACATTGATTTTAAGAGTTTTTATCAGTTCATCTATAGGCATGCTGGAAAAAAGCATATCTGTCGCTATGGTTTTTAACTCGCCATTTTGACGATAAGTAATTGATTTAACCTTGTGATTATCCCCGTCAATGGACAGAATTTCGGCATTTCGTTCCACTATTCCGTTATTTGCAACGATATTATTGTAAAGCCAATCGGTTAATTGGCCAATACCCATTTTGGGGTAATAGTTCTGGATGGAAGATATATCTTCGCTATGAAAATTTCGGGGAGGCTTATTGAGTAAATCCCGAATGTAAGCTGATATGCTTAATGGAGGTACCCTCTTTTCGGCCACATATTTAGAGATATCTGTCGCCTTTATTTTCCATGCCTTCCGGGCATAATGCCCAAAGTATATATTGTACAAGACGCCGCCGAATCTATTTTTGATCCAACCCTCAAAAGAGTCATCGTTTTTCGGTCCGAGCAGAAGCAATCTTAACCGAGCAAATAGAAAGCTAAATGCCGCGGGGATCATAGTTGTCAAAGGTAACGCCGTAAATACTTTTGCCCCTTTTAAAGGATATTTCACAAACCTGCCCATAAAAAATATCTTGATTTTCGGGTAATATCTGCGGAAATCAGTTTTTAGAATTTTTTTAACAAACATTAAAATATCCCTATAAACGGTATGGAAATTATGCGGGCCAAGGTCAAATAAATAATCCCCGTCTTTAATAGATCTTGCCAGCCCGCCTATTTTGTCTGTTTTTTCCAGTATTGTGACTTCAAGTCCGTCTGTGGCCAGATTCCAGCCGACACAAAGGCCTGACGGTCCGGCGCCGATTATCACAGGTTTTTCAGGATTTTTTTTCATAATTGTTTTGAGGTCCGAGCCCACGCGGATATTTCTTTAATATTTTCATGAGCTGTTCTGATAATATTAGCGATCTTGCGTATGTCTTTTTCAGGATTGCGAAGGTTTGCCGGCAGGCACAAGACGCTTTTCGCTACCTTCTCGGTAACCGGCAATCTCTTATATGCGTCAGGGTATAAATTAATGTAAGGTTCCATACGATGGCAGCCGGGGTAGAAATATCGTCTGGCAATGATATTTTCTTTCCATAAGATATTATAAAGAATATCTCTGGAAATGCCAAATCTTTTCTCATCAACAAATATCACGATATACTGATAATTAGAATGACCGTTTTGGCCAACCGGTAAAACAGTAATCCCTGGAATAGGGCTTAGTTGAGCGCAATAAACAGAGAATGTGTTCTTCAATCGAATTAAACGGTCATCTATGGCCTGAATTGATGCCAATCCCATCGCGGCGGAGGATTCTGACATTTTACCGTTAATGCCAAGAAATTTAACATTATCATAACCGCAAAAACCGAAATTTACCAGGAACCGAATCCGCTCTGCTAATTCAGAATTATTGGTCAGTATCGCGCCGCCCTCAAATGTGCCAAAAAATTTTGTCGCATGAAAACTCAAAATCACCGCATCGCCAAAAGCGCCTATAGGGGTGTCACCCCAAGAACAATTAAAGGCGTGCGCGGCGTCAAAAATAAGTTTAAGATTGTACTTTTTGCACAGTTTGAGCAGGGCGTCAATATCACAAATATTACTAAATAAATGAACACCGAAGATTCCGCAAGTTTTCTTTGTAATCAATTTTTCCGCCGCCTTTGCGTCAATGCACAAAGTTTCAGGGGAAATATCGCAGAAAACAGTTTCAATATTTTGCCACAAGCAGGCATGGGCAGTTGCTATAAAAGTGAAGGAGGGCAAAATTATTTCGCCCTTAAGGTTCAGGGCTTTTAGGGCTATGATCTCCGCTATTGTACCATTGCATAACGCTATACAGTGCCGGGCCCCGTGACGATTTGCAATTTCCGCTTCTAATTTTTGAACCAGAGGGCCATTATTGGTAAACCAGTTATTTGCAAAAACTTTCTCCATGTATTTGAAATAACTTTTTCTAACTTCTTTTTCAACTATGGGAGCCCCGACATAAAGAGCTTTCTTAAAAGCCGGTTTCCCTGTAAAAATAGCCAGTTTCATAATTTCTCAGGCATTTTCAGCTGCTCTTTTAAATTTACCGCAAGCAAATTTAAAATAGCAATCAAGGATCTGAACATCCCCATAATTTTCTGAAAACGCAAATGCGGCAGGTGCATTATTAGCATCTTCGGGCGAAGGTAAAATTCTATATATGCCTTTCTCTGCATTCTTTTTATTTCTGATGCATTTCTTCCCTTGGGAACGTATATAGGATCTTCGTCTGTTAGCCCCACGCTCTGGTTATAACGCACATAATCCTTCTCATTTGAAGGCGCGATCTCTCCATTTTTTTCAAGCTCTCTGTATAGAGGCGTTCCGGGGTAAGGAACCAATATACTGAATTGGGCGTAATGAAGGTCTAATTCTTTTGCAAAATCAATAGTTTGCTGTGTCATCAGTTTTGTCTCATTCGGAAAACCTATAATAAATCCTGAAAAAGTAACAAGGCCGTGCTTTGCGGCTATTTTGCATACCTGACGGACTTTTTCTAAATCCAAGTTTTTGTTTACGCTTTTTAAAAGCGCCGGAACTCCCGATTCTATCCCAAAACCAATTGCTTTACATCCGGATTTAACCATCAATTCAGCCACCTCGTCAGTTATGAAGTCAGGGCGCGTTGTCGAATTCCATGAAATTTTCTTATGCAGGCCACTGGCGATAACCCGCCGGCAAAATTCCAGCGCGTGTTCTTTTCCTAACGGGAAAATAGGATCCCAGAACTGGATCTGTTTAGCTCCATATTTATCGACAAGCATTTTCATCTCGTCAATCACCGAATTTAAATCTCTGCGTCTATATTTTGCTGAAATGTTTAATTCGGCGTTTATGCAATATGCACACGAGAAGGGGCAGCCGCGGCTGGCTATCATTTGATATACCGGCGAACTAAATTTAGTATAGCTGGGGCTGCTGTATAAATGCATAGGCAGTAAATCGTACGCCGGATAAGGCAAGGCATCCAAAGCAACGCTCTCGGAAGGCTTGTTATGGATTTGGCCCGATACATCCTTGTAAGACAGTCCGGGTATATGCGCAAATTTCTTTTTGTTATCCGATATGGCTTCGCACAAGCTCAGTAAAGAATATTCCCCCTCGTCCCGTATGACAAAATCTACGGCTTTGTCGCTCAGCACTTCATTCGGGAAGATAGTCGGATGCATTCCCCCCATAACAGTGGGCGTATCAGGGAATTTCTTGCGGATATGCCTAACCATATCAATAGCGGCATAAAAATTGGGGGTCGTTGAGGAATAGCCGATTAAGTCAGGGGCAAATGATCTGATTAGAGCATAAATGCTGTCCATAGACAGGCATTCGGCATATTGGTCCAGTATGCGCACTTCTATGCCCGCATTTTTTAAAACAGCGGCCAGATAAGCTATGCCCGTGGGAACCATTTTTAAATCGTCATAAATAGGCGAAAAACTGCCTAATATATCTTGACGGTTAATAGGAGTGTTAATTAAAAGTACTTTCATTTATTTTGACGACTCTTTCTTTTTTACGGTGCAAACACAGTATAATGAAAGGCCTATCGGCGGAGCGATAACTCTTTCCGCGAACTTAAGCGCCGGAACTATATAGTTGAAGATGCTTCCCTCCTTACTCGACAAAGCCAAAGATCTTTTTAGTATTCTGCCTATCACATACCATGGAAAGATACCCGGCAAATTTTGATATTTTAGCAAATGCACTTTGAAATCCAAACTCTCCAGCAGCGACCTTAAGGATTTTGCCGAATATCTCCTATAATGTCCGATGGCTTCGTCATTTTTTCCATAGAGAAATTGGAGAGCGGGCACGCGTAAAAACATAATACCAGAACCGCAATTTTCTATAATGCTGCGGGTATTTTCCAGTAACCGCCTATCATCTTTGACATGTTCAAGAACATCGAAAAGAAAAACATAATCGAATCTGTATATTGACAGATCTTTCACAATCAGAGGGTCTGTTAAGTCCAATTGAAGCGCGGAGCAATTGGGACGGCCCGCAAAAAGAGTATTTATCTGATTTACATAATTGGCGCTATAATCAGTTGCCATATAAAGTGAGGGGGAATAGCGCATAATCTGATAAAAATAGGTTCCCGGTCCGCTGCCAAGGTCAAGAATATTTTTATTTTTTTCAATTGGGAAAACAGATAGGTTCCATCCGAAATAATTATCGGTGGTCTTGTACATGGAATTTATATTGCGACTCATCGCTAATTCCGAATTAATATTATTAAAACTCTTGTTCATCGTTCAGTAATCCTCTCAAAAATTTTGCTGATCATAAACGTCAAAAATGGTTAAATAAAGGTTCAATCGGATATCTGAACCTATTTCCGGCCACGATGATTTTATTTTACAATATGAGGACTATTGTAGTCAAACGCACACATGACACGCTGAAGTTTTGCCATAAGCAATCGCCCCGGCGATATCCGCTTTGCTGTCATTTCGAACCCGAGAGGGTGAGACCTGCCTGCCGGTAGGCAGGAATCTTTATTGCAAGTAAGATTCCTCTCTGCGTTCGGAATGACATCAGGGGCGCTTGCCCCGTGGAATTGTGGGACTTGCCTTATATTCGCACAATGCTCTTATGGCAAAACTTCAGATGACACGCAATGCGGCGATTGCTACAGTGGAAATTCTAGCAGAATCGGACCGGCTTACATATTGTTTTGCGGCGTGTTGCCGCATCTGCCCCAATGATGTATAATGCTTCCATGTCGCCGGTACCTGTTATTTTCCGACGTTATCGGAATGGTTTTAGATTTTTCGCACCAACCTTTCTAAGGAGCGGGTGAAGGATATTGCAAGGTTTAGCGAACTTATATTATGATTACATCGCAGGAGATTTTGTTGTTAATGCCGGCGCGTGCTATTTTTTGAAAGATTATGGAATCAGGCGGTGATTGGAGGTCCGCTCCCCCCGAATAGATGCAGCAAAAAATAAATACGGCTTTAAAAGCCATCTTTTTTTTATTGATTATAGAAAGGGTTATATTGTTTCTCTCACTGCCGCCGGTTTTACAACCGGATTCGGATAGTTACAAAAACCCGGCCATTACATTTGTCCAATCAGGGGATTTTGGAAATATAGGATATAGGACACCGGGGTATCCTTTATTTTTGGCGTCAATATATACTGTATCGCAAAATGATAAGGCCGTTATTCTCGTTCAGCATTTGCTCGGATTAATGATGATTCTTTTAATTATGAAGATGACGCCATCAGGAAAAATAAAAATAGTTGTGGGGGTATTATTTTTGTTGGATGCGCTGTTGCTGTTATACGAACACGCGATACTTGCTGATTTTCTGGTCACTTTTGAATTATGTTTTGCAATTTATTTTTTAGGCAAGTTTTTTAAGCAGAATAAACTCTTGTATGTTTTTCTATCGTCCTCGTTTATCGGCGTTGGATTCTTGACAAAACCTATTCTGAAATTATATCCGCATTTTATTTTAGCCTTCATCATAATCCATTCTATCAGGAACAGAAAGAAAACTGTTGAAATTATTAAAACATCCATTGTATTTCTTATACCGGTTCTGCTTTTGTGGGGCGGATGGAGTTTCAGAAATTATAAAAAATCCGGAGATTGTGCAATGACCTCTTTGCTTGGAATGGTGCTTATTTCCGTCACTGAGGATTTTATTGATTTTTCCTCTAATTCAAATTATGAGATAAAACAGGTATATAAAGGTTTTTTAGAGAAGAAAACCGCCCGGGGGAGTGTGATTTGGCCGGTGCGGGGGGAGTTGATAAAAATGGGATATGACTCCGCTGAATTGGACAGAAGATTCAGTGAAATAGCAAAAGAGGCGATATTTAAGTATCCGGGGAAGTATATAAAACGGAGCGTTAAGGAAACTCTG
>Ga0210056_1002777_pt1 | contig 14545 bp, 13 predicted proteins | sample CryGeyCG2014_080_2_FD_183965 | JGI IMG/M metagenome (GOLD analysis project Ga0210056, IMG submission 183965) | Groundwater microbial communities from aquifer - Crystal Geyser CG07_land_8/20/14_0.80 (SPAdes) (version 2) | ecosystem: Environmental > Aquatic > Deep subsurface > Groundwater | place... | reverse complement strand
CGGCGCTGATGATAGTGAAACGGCATCTTAGTCCACAGTCAACAGACAGAACCAAAGGTTAGTCATGAGCCGTGAGCAGAGAGTAGATTTAGGAGGTTACTTTAGGTTGCGGGAAGTTACGGAAAGTTTCGGGAAGTTGCAAAAGAGTTTTAGTAACCTTAAGTAACATCACGTAACATTAAGTAACGTTAAGAAACCTTACGAAACATCCGGAATGGTTAGCGGGTTCTAGGTGTCTGGCCCTAATTTATTATTTATGAGCATGATATTGACATTTGCCTCGGGTCATGGTATACTTAGTATCATTAACTTAACAATAATGTAAGGTTGATAAAATGGAGTTTGAGGAATTCTTAAAAAAGGTATCCAAGCTTGCGGTCATTGAGGCTGAAGCGCTTTATTCCGGGACGGCTAAGCGCGCGTCCGTCGAAGTCCAATTGAGCCGATGGCATAAAGCAGGGAAACTGATCCAGCTAAAGCGAGGCCTGTATGTTCTGTCCGAAACCTACCGCAAGACCGAAATTTACGGGCTTGCTGTGGCGGCAGTTTTGCACAGGCCATCGTACTTAAGCCTTGAGAAAGCCTTGGAATTTCATAACCTTATCCCTGAGCAGGTGGCGGCATATACTTCAGTTACTTCCAATCGTCCGGCGGTTTTTAAAACCGGCCTTGGTGATTTTAAATATACTCATATCCAGAAGAGTTTCTTCTGGGGGTACACCGCGGCTACGCTTAACGGCCAGACTGCCTTTGTGGCTTTGCCGGAAAAAGCCTTGCTTGACTTCTTTTACCTGCGGCATGGACCGGCAACCGAGGCGTATATTGACGAGCTGCGGCTGCAAAACCTTGAAGATTTAGATGAAAAGCGCCTGATTCAATTTGCAAAAAAGATGAATAAACCAAAGCTGTTTCGCGTCGCGGAACAGCTTAAGCAGCGTATTATCGCGAAAAAGAGGCTTGAAAAGAAGAAATGAAAGATCACTGTTTAGCCCTGGTTGCCGCCAAATCCGGTTACAATGAGAAGCTTAATGCTATGCGCGAATACCTCCAGGCGTACATCTTAAGTTTTATGTACGAAGGTGGGGTGTTCAGGCATACGGCGTTTGTCGGGGGCACGGCGCTTCGTTTCTTACACGGCCTACCGCGTTTTTCAGAAGACCTTGATTTTTCTAAAGTCGGCAAAGATAAAATTAATTTTGGCGCGCTGATGAGTAAGGTCATGCGTGAGCTTGAGTTGGCAGGATATAGCGCTGCCGCTTCAGTTAAGGAAGATGAAACAGTTAACAGCGCTTTTATTAAGTTTGAGGCCTTGATGCATGAAGCAGGCATTTCGCCTTTGAAAAGCCAGAAGTTTTCCGTCAAAATCGAGATTGATACCAATCCCCCTCAAGGGGCAGTATTGGAGGAATTGCTGGTAAACAAGTATTTCCCGATTAATTTTCTTGCGTATGATCCCGCTTCTCTTTTTGCCGGGAAAGTTCACGCCATTTTAATCCGGAAATACACCAAAGGACGCGATTTGTTTGATTTAGGATGGTATCTTATGACCTGGAAGGGCATTGAGCCGAATTTTACCCAGCTCAATAACGCTTTGGTGCAGAGCAAATGGCAGGGGCCGGTTATCTCTAAAGTGAATTGGCGGGAAGTGGTAAGTGATGCGGTTGCTAAGGCTGATTGGAAGAAGCTGAGAAGCGATGTTGAGCAGTTTCTTGAGCGTCCGCGTGATATTGAGCTTCTTTCGAAAGAAGCAGTGTTAAAGATGTTATCATGAACCGTTTTCATAAAGCGTCGTTAAACCGTAGTGGTAGGGCATTCGGAAGTTCAGGGCTGACTTTAAGGAGTCCGAGTTGCTCCATTGGAGACTGTAACAATAAGTCGTGAGCCGTGAGCAGAGAGTAGTGAGTGGAGAGGTTTAGTCCACGGTCGACAGTCCACAGACCACGGAAAGAAATAAAAAATGAGTTTTAAATTTGAAAAATTAGATGTCTGGAAGAAAGCGATAGATTTTAGTTACAAGATTCATCAATCAAAATGCTCCAAGCTTTAAGGAAATCGCTTCCTTAACTGTGGACTATGGACCGTGGACTGTGGACAATTTATAATAAATAAGGAGATTCAATGAAATCAAAGCATAAGTTTCTAGTTACCGGCGGCGCCGGTTTCATCGGCTCGCACATAGTGGAGCGCCTGCTCAAAGACGGCCATTTTGTCCGCGTTTTGGACAATTTCTCATCAGGCAAGAGAGAGAACTTAAGCTTCGTGCTTAGTCGACAGTCGACAGTCGACAGACCACAGAAAAAGCGATCCGTGGTCCGTGGTCTGTGGTCCGTGGACTATTACAATAATTTCGAACTCATCAAGGGCGATATCCGTAATTCTAATACTTGTCTAAAGGCCACGAAGAACATCGATTTCGTCCTTCACCAAGCCGCCTTACGCAGCGTTCCAAAGTCACTCGAAATGCCTCACGAATATAACGAAGTCAACATTGACGGCACAGTTAATATGCTCGAGGCATGTTTGAAGAATAAAGTTAAGCGCTTTGTATTTGCGTCATCAAGCTCTGTTTATGGCGATGCAAAGACTTTTCCTCAAAAGGAGACCGATCCAAGCTATTTGATTTCACCCTATGCACTTACTAAATTAGCAGATGAATATTATTGCAGGATATTTAGTGTAAATTACGGCCTTGAGACAGTCGGCTTGCGTTATTTCAACGTTTTCGGCCCAAGGCAGGCGCTAGACGACGAGTATGCCGTAGTAATACCTAAATTCATCCACTGTATATTGCATGACGAACAGCCTCCCATCTTCGGCACCGGAGAGCAATCGCGAGATTTTACCTACATCGACAACGTTATTCAAGCAAATATCCTGGCGGCAACAACGAGATTAGACCACAGACCACAGTCCACAGACCACAGAAAGCACCGTGGACCGTCGACCGTGGACCGTGAATTAAAACATGCGAGCAATAAGGGCTGTGGACCGTCGACTGTCGACTGTGGACTAACTAATCATACTGTTCTCAACGTCGCCAACGGCAAGGACTGCACTGTTCTTGACCTCGTTTCCAAGCTCAACGCGATCATCGGTAAGAATATAAAGCCAAAGTTCCTGCCTGTACGCGCAGGGGATGTGTTCAGGACACTTGCAGATATCTCAAAAATTCAGTCCGTACTCGGATATAAGCCGGTGGTGGAGTTTGAGGAAGGATTGAAGAGGACAGTGGAATATTTTAAGAATATAGTTTAGTCGACAGTCCACAGTCGATAGACCACAGAAAAACGATCTGTGGACTGTGGTCCGTGGACTATGGACTGAAATAAATAAGGAGGAATAGCAAGTGAATATTTATAAGGAACTAACTAGCAAGCGCACCAGCATCGCCGTTGTCGGTCTCGGTTACGTCGGTATGCCGCTTGCGATTGAGTTCGGCAAAGTAGTAAAGACGATCGGTTTTGACCTCAATTCAAAGCGCATAGCTGAACTTAAAAAAGGCATTGACCGAAATGGCGAGACAAAGACGGAAGAAATTAAAGAGGCAAAGCTTATAGAATTTACCGATAAGCCCGAGAAGCTTAAAGAGGCAAAGTTTATTATCGTAGCTGTTCCCACGCCTATAAACAAAAATAAACAGCCTGATCTCTATTGTATGACGAGCGCTTCAGAGGTGGTAGGCAAAAATCTCACAAAGGGAAGCATTGTAGTTTATGAATCTACGGTTTATCCGGGTGTCACCGAAGATATTTGCATTCCTATATTGGAAAAATGTTCAAAGCTTAAATACGGCAAAGACTTTAAAGCCGGATATTCGCCTGAGCGAATAAATCCGGGCGATAAAGAGCATAATGTGCGCGACATAATAAAAGTTGTTTCAGGTTGCGATAAAGAAACTTTAGAAGAAGTGGCAAATATTTACAGCATAGTAGTGAAGGCAGGCGTATTTAGAGCGGCTTCTATTAAAACAGCCGAAGCCGCCAAAGTTATAGAGAATACCCAAAGGGACCTTAATATTGCCCTGATGAATGAGCTTTCAATTATTTTCAATAGAATGGGCATAGATACGCTTTCAGTTCTTGAAGCCGCAGGTACAAAATGGAACTTTGTTAAAATGAAACCGGGCCTTGTTGGTGGCCATTGTATCGGAGTAGACCCTTATTACCTTACCTTCAAAGCAGAAGAACTTGGCTATAACCCTCAAGTTATTCTAGCAGGCAGAAGGATTAATGACAATATGGGTAAGTATATAGCTGAGCAGACAGTCAAAAAGCTCATTGAAGCCGGCAAGGCAGTAAAAGGCTCAAAAGTGATGGTAGCCGGTATAACCTTTAAAGAGAACGTGAGCGACATTAGAAATTCACGCGTTATAGATATTATCAATGAGCTTAAAGAATATGGTATAGACACGATCGTCTTCGACCCTTTGGCAGACAAAGAAGAAGTTAAGCACGAATACGGCATAGAATTGGTCGAATATAACAAAAAAATCAAAGCCGATGGCCTAATCCTTGCCGTTTGCCACGATGCTTTTAAGAAGTTACTGGTAGTAGATATGCTTGAAAAACACCTGGTTTGACCTACCCCCGTCTATTGTACCACTCCTAAAGGGAATCTCCACTACTTGTTGATACCGTCTCAATAGGCATGCCTATTGAGAATTTTTCACGTTCTTTTGCCAAGAATTCCTCCGGTGTAAGATCTCCGAGCGACGTATGCGGCCGCTCGTTATTATAATCTACCCGCCAGTCTTCTATGATCCTCCTGGCCTCATCAAGACTCGTGAACCAGTGGTCATTTAAGCATTCGTCTCTGAATTTACCGTTAAAACTCTCAATAAAAGAATTGTCGACCGGCTTGCCAGGCCGTATGAAGTTAAGCTTTACTCCTCTCTGGTATGCCCAAGCATCAAGGGCCTTACCTATGAACTCCGGACCATTGTCTATGGTTATTAGTTCAGGCAATCCTTCGCCATAGGCGATCTCGTTTAATACCCTGACCACTCTCTGGCCTCCGATTGAAGTATCGACTTCAAGCCTGTGACATTTACGCGAATAATCATCTACTATCGTGAGCGTCCTTATCTTCCTGCCGCTTGAAAGGGCGTCTGATACAAAATCCATGCTCCAGCGCTCATTGACTCGTGTTGGCGAAGGCGCCTCACTTCGCTGTATCGCCGCCATCTTCTTACGTCGACGGATACGGAGAGCTAACCCTTCTTCTTTATAGATTCGCTCAGTTCTCTTATGGTTAATCACGAAGCCTTCTCTGCGTAGCATTATATGGAGCCTTGCGCATCCGAATCTTCTTCGCTTCTCCGCAATCTCTTTTAGTCTCTTGCGGATCGGCGCATCGTCCAGACTTGTCGCCATCTTATACTGAAACGTCGACCGCCATAAATCAACTACACCACAGGATCGCCTGATACTCAGCCCAAAGTTATCTTTAACAAATATTACTGCTTTACGTCTTGCTTTGGGCTTTAGAAGTTTTTTGAGACGACCGCCTTTAGCGCCTCTATGTCAAGCGCCTGGTTGGCAACGATACGCTTTAACTTGCTATTCTCTTCTTCCAGGCCTCTTAAGCGTATGGCTTCATTTACTGTCAGACCGCCGTATTTACGCTTCCAGTTATAGATGGTGCCATCGCTTACGCCGTGTTTACGGCAGAGGTCCGGCATTGGAACGCCTGTCTCCATCTCTTTTAAGATGCTGATGATCTGGTCTTCTTTAAACCGCTTGCCTCTCATAATCCACCTCCGTTTTGGGATAGCTATACTACCATAATTCTCTTTGGAAGTGGTACAGTTTTAGGGGAGGGGGTCAGTATCACTATAAGTTACTAAAGGTTAATAAAGGTTACCATAGGTTAATAAAAAGTTACTGCAACTTCTTATTAACTAACGGCTTGTCTTAATGCCTATTATTAACCTATTGCAACTTGTAGTAACTTATTAATATTAGCGGCAGCAAGGTCCGTTATACCAAAATCGTACTTCTAAGTCAAGGGGGCCTCTTCTAAAGTGTAGTTAACGAAAAAGTGGGGGGGTAAGCATTAGGATAAAGACTGGGGTTTTCTTTTTAGCTTTCTTAAGAAGGCTGGTCTTTTAGACTTGTTTTCAACGCTAGGTTCGGCTTTAGCAATCTTTTCTACATCGGTTAATTGCTTTGATTGAGTAAGTTCTTCCGCCTTAACTGCTTCTCCTTCGGATTCTGATACGGCTGTCTGAGAACCTATCTTTCCGACCTCGTCTTCCTCTGTTTTTCTTCTTTTCCCCTGGCCGCCATAGTAATAACCGTAATAATAATACCTTTCCTTCCTAATATCTATATAATTCAATGCGATGCCTAATATTTTAGCATCTATATCCAAAAGCCTTCTCTTGCCTTCAAATGCCGCTTCGCGCGAAGTTTTAGAACCACGTACAATGTAAACTACCCCATCGACCAATTTGGCCAGAATTAGGGCATCGCTTACCGCAATTATAGGAGGTGAATCTATGATAATTCTGTCAAATTTGGCCTTGGCCTCTTTTAGGAAAAGCTTAGTTCTTGGAGAGTCTAATAGCTCCACTGGATTAGGTGGTACGCGTCCTGAAGCAACAATGCTCAGATTTTCAACCATAGACTTCTGGACCACTGAGTCAAAATCTGCAGCTCCTGACAAATAATCTCTTAACCCTTTAGAATTCTCTGTTTTGAATATTTTGTGCACCGTAGGGTGACGCATATCGGCATCAACTAAAAGAACCCTGTCCCCGCCTTGCGCCATAACTATGCTTAAATTTGACGATAATGATGTTTTACCTTCTTGAGGTGCAACGCTTGTTAATAATAACGCATGCGGCGGAGGTGTGGTAAGGGTAAAATTTATATTTGTTTTCACGCTGCGCAAAGATTCGCTCACCTCGGATCTGGGGTATAAGTTTGCATAAAGACCGACTGTGGCCCCCTTAGTTCTAACGATTGGCACATGCCCTAAAAATGGCAGCTGAATGTAGGCTTCGATATCTCTCTGATTTCTTATAGAATCATCTAGATATTCCAAGGTAAAGGCTGCTGCCGCACCGCTTAAAATTCCAATAAAAATAGCCATTATAATATTAGTTGATTTCCTTGGTTTTATAGGTCCTTTAGGTACTTCTGCTTTATCAATCACCCTTATATTGCTGGCTTGCAGCCCCCCTGAGATATCTGTTTCTTTCATTCTTTTTAGAAGAGCTTCGTACATTTCCCGATTTGTTTCCGTATCTCTTTTTAATACATTATATTCAATGGCCATACGATTAAGCTCCAGCGCCTTCTTTTCTTGTTCTGTTAATGCTAATAATGCGGTTCTTTCATTAGCTTCGGCTTCTTCATACTCGCCTTTTATGCTATCAACCACCTTGCCAATCTCCGTATCTATTCTTTCTTGTAAAGTCTTTAATTCTGATTTAAGTTGAATTATTTTAGGGTGTTTCTCTTTATACCTTTTCATCATTTCCGAAAGGGTGCCTTCTTTTGTAGCACATACTTGTTTCAATTCCTGCACTAGCGCATTATCCCTAACAGATGGCAAGGTGTCAGGCTTATCTCTATTTTCTTCGACTTGCTTATATTTATTCTCTGTCTCAAGTTTCTTTCCTTTAGCTTGTGTCGCTTTGGAGTTTAATTCTGCCAATTTTTGAACTACTATATTCTGGCTTTCTTCTAAAGAAACTAATTCATTTGTTTCCTTATATTCCTGCAGTTTTTTCTCAGATTCCTCGACTTTTTCTTTCATCTTTTTCATTTCATCGGTAAGCCATCCGACTGCATATTTGGTAGTAAAAAGCTTGTCTTCTATATCCTTTTTTACATATTCTTCCGCTATGGTATTTGCGATAGTGGCGGCGAATTGAGGGTTATCTGACTGGACATTTATATTAACCAGCCTACTCTTTCCTACGGGTTCGATAATAATCATACCTAAGAGAGCATCAATGGGATTGCCTCCTTGAAAACGCGGCGAGGCAGTAAGATTAAGCTTTTCTACAATCTTTTCCGCTAATGAACGGCTCTTTAATATTCTGTATTGAGTCTGATAATATTCCGTTTCCGCAGAGGGCATAGCATATACTTCCTGGAAATTAAGGATCTGCGGCTCATTTCTTTCAATTAATATTTGGGTAGTGGCCTGGTATATAGGCGTGGCTGTATAAGAGTATACACTGACTATAAATACAAGAGATAATAAAAAAGTTAAGAGAATCTTCTTTCTACGTATAATTACTTCTATATAATCCTTAAGTTCCCATTCCTTATAGAATTTATATAACGGTTCTCTTTCCATTTATAGATTTATCTTGTTCCTTTTATGGTTAAATCATGGTCTGTTAATATAACTTCTTCAACTGAAAGAATTAAATTTTTTCTTGTCAAAACACTATTAATCTTTTCCGTAATCCTATCTAAAAATACGCGCGGCATCGGTAAGGGAACATTACCATTGCCTAAGGTAAATTTATAGTCTTCAACTTTATACCTAAAGCCGCCCCTAGACGCAGCTGCTAGTATGGCCCCGTTTCCGCGAATGGATATTTTACCAAGTTGCGATGCACCTGAAATTCTTATTTTTCCTTCTTCAAAGTCCACATATATACCAGTAATAATATTGCCTACGCCTATTTTTTCTAACATCTTTTTTACAATTTCGTTCATATCTTTTTCTGTATAAATCTTTTTATAGGGAGTTTTACTGTTTACGGCCTTGGGCTTGCTTATATCTAATACCGTGCCTGCAAAGCCCATGGCGCCTTTAAACATCATAACATCTAACCACCCTTTAGGCGCCCTTTCTTCGGTCACCACCTCTTGCGCGTATTCGCTATTTTTCATAGCCATGTTAAAATCTGAATATTTTTCTCTGAGTTTCAAAAACGCCTCTTTAGACTTTTCTCCGTCGTATAAATCGTAAAGGTATGTCATGCTAGTTTGCATTAAAGCTATGGGTGCTATGGAACTGCTCCTATATGTATCGGCTATTTCCTCATACCTGTTTATAGCCTCTTCATACCTCCCCTGCCGGTTATAAATATCTGCTAACTGATATTTTGAATCTAAAACTAGATCAGAATCTGGATAAAGTTTGATTAATTCCTCAAGGACTGCTATGCTTTCATCCAGTTTATTGTGTAATTTATAAATCCACGCTAGATTGAATTTGGCTCTACTCGCTGTTTCTGTTGATGAATCTTGTTCTATGGCTTTTTTAAATGCATCCAATGCTGTATCAAAATCCAAAATTTGCATGCTAACCGTTCCTAGCTTAAAGTATGTGCTTTGCAGTTCATTTTTTGACACAATGGAAGGTATCTTTTTAAAAAGATCTTCTCGCGCGCCAACCATTTTCTGCATTTCACCGAAAGTCGATAATAATTTTTGAGCTACTTTTGCTTCCACGGTGCCGGCGTATTCTTTCATAATAGTATTAAGCAATTTTTCTGCATTTTTATATGAACCCATTTTTTGGTATGTATACGCAAGGCGAAGTTTTAAAGATTTTATTTCCTGATAATTGGGATAATCATTAATTAATTTTTCATAAGCGTTTTTAGCTTCTTCTAAATTCCATTCTTTATCATAAGCATTCGCTTGGTTTAAAAAATCAACGTCTATATCCAGGCTGCCCGCCTCTTTCTTTCCGCCTGATATTAAACTGGTCGAAATCTCTCCCAGATTATCCGCACCCCTAATCATGCCGTTATTTATTCTATCCAACGCGGCTATGGCAGGACCCTTATCGATTTCCCTCGCTTTATTCTTTATATCCAAAATCTCTTTCATATTGATTTCTGCATCTTTAATCTCGCGAACAGGACTCTCTGACCCTTTACTCATTACATTATGAGCATACTCTAGGGCCGCAAATTCTGTAGAATTAAACTTTTTCGAAGAAGTTAATTTATCTAATAATAGAAGCTCTAAAACTATTTTTGCATCCTTCGCGTCTTCTGTCGATTCGGATTGTTCTACTACATTAAGAGAAAATTTCAATTCTTCTATGGAGCGATCTAGAAGAAATTTATTATAGCTCATGAAAAAAATTACTGTCACTATTATTACAATTAATAACGTGTAAAATGATTTCATTGTCTCTATCTGCTCCTAATTTAAAACCTTTACAAAAATCAAAAGTAAGTACAAATAGCTACCCTTTTTATCATGCTGGCAGCTTAATATAGTTTTTGCATAACAAAATATAAAAATTTTTCTCTTAAACAACTTTTGCTTATAACTCTTACTTTGAACGAAGCCTAGCTATAATAGAAATTATCAATGCTGTATTTAAAACTGATAAGAGGCTAGTTGCCTTAAAACCCATAACATTAGGACCGCCCATTAAAAAACGGCCTGCGCCGATTGCCACAATAGCGACTATAGCTATCCAAAAAATATAGTTCTCGAATGTCTTCATTTGCGCTCACCTCCCTCCTTGTAATATTAAAAGAAACTTCTCGGCACTATTATCATATCATCCGGTCTTATAGTATATTCTTCTTTTATCTTTCCTTCTTCATCCGTAGTGCTATTCACATTCACTTTTATTTCTTTCTCCCTGCCGCCTATTTGGCGTATGATCCTTATGCTGGAAGAAGCAAAATCCGTAAACCCGCCTGCCATGGTTACGGCCTGAAGAGGGCCTATCTTGCCGGCCAATGGATGTGCACCCGGTTGTTTAATTTCTCCTGCAATAAAAAATTGCTGTTTCGGTATTAATACTGTAATATCGGGATTTACCAAATAATCCGCTGCTAAGAGTTCCGTTATTTTATCATCCAATTGCTGAAGGATAAGGCTTTCTGCCTTGACAGTCCCGATCAAAGGATATGAAATATTGCCTTGCTCATCTATCACTACTGTTTGATTAAGGTCGGGCTCGCCCCACGCGGAAATTTGTACGATATCGCCTTTTTTTAAAACGTACTCCTCTGCGCCACTTAACGGAACAACAACGCTTATATAAACTAGAAAAATTAAAAAAGCATACCTTATCATTTTTATGCTTCCCTCTAGGATCGTGCTTATTACCATAACACGCTCCTTACGCTGATCAAATACGTCCTGTCCACATACTCGCTACCAACGCTTGTAGAATCTTTTCTAGTAATGTTGTGAGATAAGGTGGCCTTCAACCTATCTCCAAGATTGAAATCAAAACCGAGGCCCAAACGAAAAATATCTTCTTCCAGCACGCCAGTATAATCCCTCATCTCATAAACAGTTGATATAAAGCTGCGCATCAAAGGGGTGAAGTAATGATAAATGCCTGCACCAAGTTTTGTACAGTCATAACCAATACCGCCGGAATACGATGGCTCTTTGTTAAAAGTATAATCCATCTCTAGAGTAGTTACTCTGGAGAAGATGCTTGTCAGTCCAAGATTAACAAAAGGCGCACCTTGTGTTTGAGCAACGTGTGCATACTCTCTGTATTCCCAACCAAACTCCCCTTTGCCTTCGATTACATTAGCAAGTATATGAGTAAAACCTAATTGTAGACCATTGGCGTTGTAATCTGATATAGGGCCTTTTTTATCGCTATGATTATAAAATATATATGCGGGAGAGAGCGATGTACGCCTTGTAAAGTTATGGGTCAGGCCAAACCCTACCCTTTGATCCCTTACGCTAAAAGTATTATTTCTCCCATGGTTTCTGACGCCAGCAGCATTATTTGCATAATCCAACCAAAGCTTGTTTCCCGCTCGCAGGAAATTATATTCTCCTTTCATATAAAAGCTATTATAATCAACCTTTTCGAGGGTATGCCCTGATGGCGTATAGTCGGAGCCTTCTAACTCTGTTAAAGAACCGATTCTTTGGTACGCATCTGCAAGCTTAATAAGTATTCTGGGAGAGAAATGATACACGCCCCGGGCTCCTACGGAATAATTAAACCATTCGGTATCTAACTTTTGATATCTGTTCATTGTTAAAGTGTAATTAGTATCAATAAAAAGCTTTTCCGTCAAAAAATCTAAACGAAAAGTAGGCGTGATGTTAGTTATAAAATCTCCTCTCTTATAGTTATGTTCATTATATATATTATCGTCGTAAGCCTCTGTAACGTCTGTATTAAAATGGCGTATGACGTTCAAGCCTTCTTTTTTTGGGATTAACCATTCTTCTTTAACTCTTTTTCTAACAGTAACTTCCCTTTCATAATGGCTTAAAGTTGAGGTTAAAATTTCTTCCCTTCTGCCTATGGCGTCGCCAGTTTCTTGCGTTTGGGCATAACAATTTGAACAAAATAATGCGGTAATTAGCATAAAAGATATTATTATACATATACGTAAAGTAGTAATAATACCCATCCTTCGTTTTTGCAAAACGGCTTTATCATTTTATATTAGAATAAAGTATACGTTATATTATATAGGTTTGTCAAGGTCTAAAATGAATTGTTCACGGGGAATCATATTAATTGATAAATTTATAGTAAACCCTTGACACATATGCTATAATTATACCAAAGAAATTGGATTAATGCAACGAATATAACGATAAAAAAGGAATGCATATGCTTGAAAGATATAAATATGTGGACACTAGGCAATACCTTCGCCTTCCGGTTTCAAATTTGATAAAGTATAAGATATTAGAAAAACAAAAAGCTGAAAAAGCAACTTTGTTAACTGCTAAGGATAGGGTAAAAGGCGGGGTATCTTTCACTTCTAATGAAAAATTGCCATTGTCTGCTGCAATAGAATTGGAAATTAGCTCTCCGACAACTTCTTATCCAATAAAAGCTATCGCTAAAATTGTCAGAATTGAAAAAATTGAAGAATTCAAGACTTATAAAATATTCGCCCAACTCATAGCAATAAAAGATGAGGACATGAAAAATCTAGGGTTGATAGACTCGAATGAGATTATAAACCTCACCCCTCCTGATTTTTCAATAAATTATAAAATTCTAGGGATCCGAGAAGTTGAAATTTATACTACTTCGATTACAAAAGATATAAGCGGCGGGGGTATATCATTCATCGCTAAAGAGGACCTTTCAGCATCTACGGTTATCGAATTGGAAATCAACTTCCCGGCAGCATCTTCCCCTATAAAAGCCATTGCCAAAGTTGTGAGGTCTGAAGTAATAAAGGGGCGGTCCGACATTTATAAAGTAGGCGCCCAGTTTATTAAAATAAGCGAGAAAGACAAAAAAGCTATAGACGACTACGTAAAGTTCGTATTGGGTAATAAACCCACCCGAAAATGGTGGTGGAGAAAATTCAAATAGAAATTTCTACTTACCGAGCGCCTCGATTACCATACCAGCCGTTCCAACAGCACGAAATGCCTTTATAAAATCTTTGGCGCTTTTATAAGCGTCCTCTTCCATGCTTTTTATATTACTGGTGGGGATGCTGTCTATTTTTGCCTTAAAAGGTTTAGTGGCGAATTTCAGGTCTTTTTTATTATCATCGCACCATTTATTCATCTCAGCCATAAGATCTTTCGGTATATGCCTATGGGCGATATTCTGCCATTCGGTCCCTACGTTGCCTTTTCTTATTCCATAATCCGCGAACTGTCCGACCATGGTAAGGGGTGTACCTGTTATTCCATGTTGGGCAATGCATATCCCCTTCCCTTTAATCGCATTATAGATTTCGCCGGTCCTATCTAAATGTATATGGACCTCTTCACCTGCTTTATAATTGCCGTGCTTCGAACCATTATTTATTGCTAAAAGATCCGGATGGATCCCGTTCTTATCTAAACCATCGATATAAGTTACGGCTTCTTCGACGGATGTGATCTCCCCGCCGTCTTGAATAGCCTTTATTTCCCCAACCTCTACTTCCAACCCGAAATTTTTAGCTACTATGGGTCTTACCAGTTCTGTCGTAATCCTCACATTATCAGGAATGTAATTATGTGAAGCGTCTATCGCAAAAGAGGTATAGCCGGCTTCAAGCTCGGCCTTTATCAATCCCCTTGCCGTTTCTATCTCTTTCTCCGATGTATCTTTAACTGTAATATGATCGCCATGTATAAAAAACGGTTTGCTAAAACCTGTTTTTTCCGCATAGCCAATTACTGTATCAAAAAATATCTGTGGCGTTTGGCCTGTATAACCGCCTTCAACGTTTCCTTCAGAGCGCGCAAGCTCGAATGCCACTATTGCATCCAGTTCTTCCGCCGCTCTCATAATACCGGCGATAACATGCTTTATTCTTATATTGCATGCCATTATAATTACTTTCTTGTCTTTTAGGATATTGAATATCTTGTGTGAATCCAATAAACAAACCTTGCTCTTGGCACCCAGCTTTTTAATGATGCCCTCCGGCCTTTTCTCCATCACTTTTTCCAATGTATTTGTGCGACGCATGCTGAACTCCTTCCTTTTTATTTATGGAGAATTATATCACAAAGGATGTACAATTGTAAATATTTTATTTGACAAAGTAGTGTCAAGATAATTGGACGCTTTCGTGTTTAGGTTCTTCGATCAATGTAAATATGTACTTAGGTCCATCCGCACGATTTTCATCTATTCTGAATTGGCTTATTAT
>Ga0210056_1002775_pt1 | contig 14547 bp, 15 predicted proteins | sample CryGeyCG2014_080_2_FD_183965 | JGI IMG/M metagenome (GOLD analysis project Ga0210056, IMG submission 183965) | Groundwater microbial communities from aquifer - Crystal Geyser CG07_land_8/20/14_0.80 (SPAdes) (version 2) | ecosystem: Environmental > Aquatic > Deep subsurface > Groundwater | place... | reverse complement strand
GTAGTTACGTAGTAGAAAATGTAGGGTGTATTCATCTAAAAACCGGTGCGATGCTATTTTTGACGGCTTCGTAAAAAGTCCGGAGGCAAGGCGCGCGTGGTTCGACAGGCTCACCATGAGCGGAAGATAGCCTGCCCTGAGCTTGTCGAAGGGAGGGATGAAGTGCAACACAGCATACGGACTTTTTACGAAGCCGTCATTTTTTGTATTCCGCATCCACCGTAATGGCAATGCCCCCCCGCACAGCGAACTCTGCGCTTACCTTGCACCAGCGCGGCGCTATCGTTTTCACCAGATCGTCCAGGATGGCGTTGGTCACATGTTCGTGAAAAGCGCCTTCATTACGGAAGGACGCAAGATAAAGTTTCAGGGATTTGGATTCGACGATAGACTTATCCGGTATGTACCTGATGGTTATTCTGGCAAAATCAGGCTGCCCTGTCAGGGGACACAGACAGGTAAACTCGCCGGTCATGAGGGTGACCGTGTAGTCGCGTTCCGGATGATGGTTGGGAAATGCTTCGAGAATTCTTCCGGGCTGGGCTTCTTTGCCGAGGAGGGTTAAGCCGTCAAGATCCGATGCACTTGTAATTTCCGACAATTTTATCTTTCTCCGTTTTAGATGCCTTTATCCAGACATGCAGTAGAAACTTCTGACAGACGTCCCCTGACAACACGGCAAGTCTATTATGATTTGGGCTCCGATGGGCCGTTTTTCACCTGGAAGCGCGACAGGGTTTCCATTACGCGCCGGGCATCAGCCGTGATGATTTGCAAAGCCGCTGCCAGTTTTTCTTTTGTGTCCAGGTCGTGGGTTTTGGAAATCATGTCTTCCAGGTCTGAGATGAGCTTTTTCTGATCTTCCATAACCTGCGAGACAATATGGGATAAGCCGTCGATCATCCCATTGATTATTTCACATTCTTTTTTCAGATAATCGCCCTGCCGGAGGTAGACGCGACGTGACAAATCGCCTTCCTTAAGCCTTGAAAAAGTGTGGCGGAAATTTACAAGAGGTCCGCAAATTCGGTGAGTTACCGTGATCAAATGGAGGATAAAAAGCAAAAGAAGCAGGATTACTGCCGGCGCCAGCTGTTTGACTAATATGAGAAAAGTCTGAGCGGCCCGGTATTGCGTTTCCATATCGGTTGAAAACATATCTCTGAAAAGAGGATACAATATTATTATAAGGGTGAGAATAACGGCGGCGAGCATGAAGATCAGACTGCCGGCGATAATACGGAGCTGCACTTCTTTGTCAATGATGTAATTGGTCAGCTTCCTCTTATTTTCTTTCATCATGCACTATTTATCCTCTTCTGTCATTTTAGCCGTTAAAAAATTATAGGTGCATCTTTTGGTTGCTTTTTCATGATCTGCCCTGGCCATGAAAGCCGGCAAGCCTTGAGGATTTGCGCCGTCGCCGGAAATGATTTCAATTTTTACTCCGTCCGAGGGCCGGAAGCTGAGTTCATCAGAAACCAGCGGGCCGGTTGCTGGGTTTCCACCCTGGATAAAGTCGCCGGAACTGCCAAGGTACCTGTCATGGTCGGCAAAGTAGCCTTCCTGGGCGCCGGTAAAGTTTTTCAGATCATGTTTGACGGTAACGTTGTAGGCCCTTATTGTGTAAAAATGAAACCCGCCGAAGGCAATACTGGCCAGGATGCCGATAATTAAGACGACGAACATAACTTCTATCAAAGTAAACGCCTTTGTTCCATTGATTAGCCGGGAAGTGGCAGGCTGGATATTGTTTGACGGCAGGGAGGAGATTTTATCCCTTGCGTAATAGGACAACGTCTTCAAGGCGCAATAAATCCTCCTTAAATTTATAGCTTTTTATATAGGCATTTTTTTCTAATTACAATAAAAAAATGGACATTTTTCAAGATGCGTTCTGAAAGAATAAGAAAAAACCAGAATTATTAAGATTTGATATTTTCTCTATAATATTGTAGAGATGGCATATGAAAACGAAACGTGAATATTCCAGTGTATATAAAGGCATGGCGCTGATTGCCGATCCCATATACAAATATGCTTTATTTACCGTGCCGACGCTTGATTTTCCTTCCGAAAAGACGGAGAAGGCGCTGATCGATTCGCCCTGGGTGCAGAGGCTGCGGCGGATTTACCAACTGCAGAGCGCCCGTTGGGTTTATCCGGCTGCCGAGCACAGCCGGTTCCAGCATTCACTCGGCACAATGCACACCGCAGGCGAATTTGGGAAGCATCTTTATCCGAGCCTGCGCGAGGTGTGCAGGGGTGTCCCTTCTTTGCACTATGTGGAGGAACTCTTGCGGGTGGCGGGACTGCTTCACGATGTGGGTCATGGCCCTTACGGCCATTTCTTCGACGACAATTTTCTCGACCGGTACAGCGTGAACCACGAAGATTTAGGACAACAAATCATCACAAAAAAACTTGGCGGCATAATAAGCCGCATAGGGAGAAGTCCGGCCGGCGCCTTTGCAGCCGACGAAAACCTGGATCCGAAGCAGGTCGCCTTCTTAATCAAGCTTCCCACAGGACGCAGCTCAAGACAGCCCGAATGGTTGCAGTTTTTAAGACATCTTTTTTCCGGCATTTACACGGTGGACAACCTTGATTATGTCCAGAGAGACGCTTACACCACAGGATTTTCCCTGGATATGGTGGATATTGACAGGCTCCGTTATTATACTTTTTTTACCAAGGACGGTCTTGCTCTCCATCAGGCCGGCATCTCCACCCTCAGCCGTTTTTTGAATGCCAGACTGAACCTTTACACGAATGTATATTTTCACAGGACCACCAGGGCGCTCGATCTGCATTTGCAGGAAATCTTCCGCGACACGATGAACATTATCTTTCCCTTAAATCCCCTCGATGCGCTGGATGACTATCTTCGCTGCGACGATTGGCATTTGTTCCATGAGGTTCAGAACTGGCAAAACGACAAGGATCAGACGAAAAGGATGCTGGGACAGGAGTGGAAAAAATTGCACAACCGGGAGGTTAAGTGGAAGATGTCCTTTTCTACGGAGTTTTCCGTAGACCAGATTCCTCGCGGCACGGCGTTTTCCCGTGGCAAAGATTACGAAATCCAGATTCGGGAACATCTTCCCGGTTCCTTAAAAGGACTTCCCTTTCGCATCGATCTGGCCACCCAGGATCCTCGTCCGGTTAATCCTATGGCCGAAACAGACAAACGGATAAATATCTTCAATCCTGCCACGGGGTTGACCTCCCCCGAGCCCCTGTGGGAAATATACAAATTTATACCGGCCAGAGTTGTACACTTCCGGGTGTTTTCCCTGACCCACGAGCACGACGGCGAGCTTGCCTCCGCTGCGGAAAAAGTTATCGGCAGCCTGGGAAAGACGGTAAAAACTAACATTTGAATGCCCTTTAGGGGATTTATGATGGAACATGAAACTACGGACATGACTCTTTTTGTACGGACGTCTACGGAAGACATAGTTAGGTGGAACCGCCAACGGATTGTGGATGCCTTGATACGCGAGACCAATATCGATATTGCCACGGCGGAGGCGATCAGCAGAGAAGTGGAAAAGCAGATTATAGCTTCAGGCATCGGCCTGTTGACGGCGCCTCTGATCCGGGAGCTTGTTGATGCCAGGCTCATTGAGAGAGGCCTGGAACAGGCAAGAAGGATGCATGCCCGCGTAGGTTTTCCTCTCTATGATGTAAGCCAGCTGCTCCTGCTTGAGAACAAGGAAAATGCAAATCTCCAACACACCCCCGAAGGAACGAATCTTATCCTGGCCGAAGGCATAAAAAGGGAATATGCTTTACTGGATGTGTTTTCACCGGAGGTGGCGGAAGGCCACATCACGGGGGATATCCACATTCATGGTCTGGGATGCATTGACAGACCGTACAGTTCCTGCCAGTCGCTTGAATATCTAAAAAAATTCGGCATTAACCTTCCCCATGCCCTGACAGTGGCGAAACCGGCAAAACATGCGGAGGTCCTTCTGGCCCACATGGTAAGATTTACCGCCACCCTGCAGGGACATTTTGCCGGCGTAATTGCCTGGGACGCCGTCAATTTCTCCTTTGCCCCCTATCTGACGGCCATGAACGACAAAGAAGTCAGGCAGTTTGCCCAGATGCTGATTTATGAATTTTCCCAGTTAACGGCGGCACGCGGCGGACAATCCATGTTTACAGACATCCATATTTATTGGGAGGCGCCCCGTCATCTGGGGGACGCCAATGCCGTCGGGCCGTCGGGCGAAGAGACGGGCAGGACATACCGGGACTATTTAACCGATGCCCAGCGATTCGCCTGGGCAATCTTTGAGGTATTGAAAAAGGGGGATGCCAGAGGGATGCCTTTCCTCTTTCCCCGGCCGCTGATACACATAAGCAAATCCTTCTTTCAAACGCCGGGACACAAGGAATTCCTTCATCATATATGCGAAGTGGCCGGCGAGAAGGGAAACACCTGCTTTGTCTTTGACCGGGGCTCCTCGATAAGGACTTCCCGTGGCGCCACGAACCTTGAAGAGGGGGGGGAGTGTTTTGACGGAAGCGCCCCCTGGGAACAGCGATGTTTTGCCATGCAGAATGTAACCATGAACCTGCCGCGCCTGGGGTATAAAGCAGGCGGTGAGGATGGCCGCCTGTTTTCTCTGATCACTCAGTGCATGGAACTGATGGCGAAGGCCCATTGCCAAAAGAGAGACTTCATGGAAAAGCTCCTCTCCTATGGCGATTCGGGACCGTTGGCCATGCTGACCATGAAGAACGACGGCCTCCCCTATCTAAAAATCAACAGCGCTGCCTATCTGATGGGAATTGCGGGGCTGAACGAGCTTGTACAGGTTCACAAAGGGAAGCAACTGCACCAGTCCGATGATGCACTCTCCTTCGGATTGAGGGTGATTGCCTATATGCAGTCAGAGGCGGAAAAACTTGGCCGGTTGTACGGCATGCGCCTCCTTCTGGAACAGACACCCGCCGAAACTACGACCCATCGCTTTGCCCGTCTGGATCTTAGATATTTTTCACCAATGGCCGGGCATTACGTGAAGGGCAATCTCGCCGCGGGGGAGGTTTATTATACTAATTCAACGCAACTGCACGTATCAGCCCAGGTGAGCCCTCTGGAGCGGGTAAGGCGTGAAGGGATGTTTCACCCTTTGATCAGGGGCGGGGTCGCAAGCAATGTCTGGCTGGGAGATTTCCTTCCCCATACGGAAAAGCTGGCTGATTTTGTTGCCCGCATACTTAATGATACCCTTAATGACCAGCTTGTTTTTTCGCCGGAGTTCACCTCTTGCGCCAACTGTGGCAGAACTTCCCGCGGGGTAAGGGATGCATGTCCCGCCTGCGGCGCAAGAGATGTAGAAGGAATTGCCAGGATTACTCAATATTTCAGCAAGACATCCGGTTGGAACAAGGGGAAGCTGGCGGAATTCCGTGACAGAAAAAACCATCTGGACTTAACGGATATGTGATTTATTTTTGACGGAACCGTCGAATTTGGCCTGTTTTTCGACTTTTTACGGGTTCATCATTTTTTCGTCGATTCTCAATCAACTTTTCCTTCCCCTCAATTTATCAATCCTCATCCCCTTGACACTGGCCTGGCGGGTAAATATATTAAATTAAAATTTGTGACGGGGCGTGAGAAAATCTTCGGGGTGCTTGCGTGGAAGATCACATTGTAAAATCGTTTAAAGAAAGCTGTCAGCTAAAAGACATTTTTGTAAACGAGAATCTGGTTAAAATAGTCCAGGTGGTTGAAGCTTTCACTGCAGCCCTGAAAAGAGGAAATAAGCTCCTGATCTTTGGCAATGGGGGTTCGGCTGCCGACTCGCAGCACCTGGCGGCGGAATTCGTGAACCGTTTTCTCATCGAGAGGCCGCCCCTTCCGGCAATTGCCCTGAGTACGGACACCTCCGTCCTGACGAGCATCGGCAATGATTATGATTTTTCAGAAATATTCAGCAAGCAGATCAGGGCCATAGGCAGGGAAGGAGACATAGCATGGGGCATCAGCACGAGCGGCAGTTCTCCGAATGTAGTAAAGGCTTTAGAAACGGCTAAGAAGATGGGGCTTATTACCATAGGTTTAACGGGAAAAGATGGAGGGGCTATTGCCGGGATCGTGGATTATTCACTGAATGTTTCCTCCCATAGCACGCCGCGCATACAGGAGGTGCACATTACGGTCGGTCATGTGATCTGCGAGATGGTGGATTTCAAACTTTTTCAAAGACCGGATGCAAAGTAAAAGGAGGCTTTTGTCCCTGGGAACGGGAGAGTAGTTGAGTCGGGAGTATGGTTAGGAAAACGAAAAAAGATACGGACAGGGAAACAACGAGATTGGAAGAGCGGCCTGCCGCTGAACTTGGAGATAAAGAGAATGGCGGCGATCTGATGAAGAGGCTTGAGGATGCGGAAAGAAAGGCGGTGGAAAATTACGACAAGTATCTGCGGGTCATGGCGGAACTGGACAATTATAAAAAACGCGCCGCTAAAGAAAAGACCGACGCCATCGCCTATGGCAATGAGAACCTCATAAAAGACATCCTGCCGATTTTAGACAGCCTCGACAGGGCAGCGGAACATGCCTGTAATGCCGGCGATATGGCGGCCTTCAAAGAGGGCTTTAGACTCGTAAAGGAACAACTGCTTTGTTGTCTGGAGAAGCATGGAGTGGAAAAAATAGAAGCGGTAGGCGCCGATTTCAACCCCAATCTGCATGACGCCCTGCTGCAGGTGGAAAGCGAGGGACACGGAAATAACAAGGTTATCGAAGAATTTGAAAAGGGTTATCTTCTGAAAGGCAGACTGCTCAAGCCGACCAAGGTGTCGGTGGGCAGAGCCGCGAAAAAAGATAATTGAAGATTCAAGATTGATCAGCGCTTATCAGAGAATAAGGAGGAATACTAATATGGGCAAGATTATAGGGATTGATTTAGGGACAACAAATTCGTGCGTCGCCATTATGGAAGGGGGAGACCCCATTGTGATCGCCAATCAGGAAGGGAACAGGACGACTCCTTCCATGGTTGCCTTTACGGAAAGTGGTGAGCGTCTCGTAGGACAAGTTGCCAAGCGGCAGGCTGTCACCAACTCGGAGAATACGGTATATGCCGTTAAGCGACTTATCGGCAGAAAATACGGAACCAAGGAGGTTCAGTACGACATAAAAATCAGCCCCTTTAAGATCACGGAAGCGAAAAACGGCGACGCCCAGGTTACCATAAGGGGGAAAAGTTACAGCCCGGCGGAAATATCGTCGATGATTCTGGTGAAGATGAAACAGACCGCTGAGGACTATCTTGGCGAAAAGGTAACCGATGCGGTGATTACGGTGCCTGCCTATTTTAATGATTCCCAAAGACAGGCCACAAAAGACGCAGGCAAGATCGCAGGGCTGAATGTTTTAAGGATCATTAATGAACCGACGGCGGCTGCTCTGGCCTACGGTCTGGACAAAAAAAAGGACGAAAAGATAGCTGTTTATGACTTAGGTGGCGGCACCTTTGATATCTCCATCCTCGAATTGGGGGAAGGGGTTTTTGAAGTCAAGGCCACCAACGGTGATACCCACTTAGGCGGCGAAGACTTTGATCAGAGGTTGATCGAATACCTGGCAACAGAATTCAAGAAGGACCAGGGGATAGATATCAGAAACGACAAAATGGCCCTCCAGCGGGTTAAGGAAGCGGCGGAAAAGGCAAAGATGGAACTTTCCACAGCGATGGAAACGGATGTTAATCTGCCTTTCATTACTGCCGACGCCTCCGGCCCCAAGCATATGAATATCAAACTGACACGGGCAAAACTTGAGGCTCTGGTGGAAGACCTGATTGAAAAGACCGCCGGCCCCTGTCTTACGGCACTTAAGGATGCCAACTCAAGCCCCAAGGATATTGACGAGGCGATCCTTGTGGGCGGGATGACGCGCATGCCGCGGGTGCAGCAGAAGGTGAAGGATATATTCGGCAAAGAGCCCCATAAGGGCGTAAACCCCGATGAGGTGGTTGCCATTGGCGCCGGCATTCAGGGCGGGGTGTTGGCCGGCGACGTGAAGGATGTGCTTCTGCTCGATGTTACGCCCCTGTCTCTGGGGATTGAAACCCTGGGGGGCGTGCTGACCAAGCTGATCGAGAAGAATACGACCATCCCGACCAAGAAGAGCCAGGTTTTCTCTACGGCGGCGGATAATCAACCTGCCGTAAGCATTCATGTCCTGCAGGGGGAACGCTCCATGGCGGCGGACAATCGCACGCTGGGCAGGTTTGAGCTGGTAGGAATCCCGCCGGCGCCAAGGGGCATGCCGCAGATTGAGGTCGCCTTCGATATTGACGCAAACGGGATCGTGCACGTTTCCGCCAAAGACTTGGGCACGGGCAAGGAGCAGAGCATCAGGATCACCGCATCCAGCGGCCTTACGGAAGAGGAAATAAAAAAGCTCGTAAAGGAAGCAGACGCCCATGCGGAGGAAGACAAAAAGAAAAAGGAACTGATAGAAGCAAGAAATCAGGCGGATGCCATGATTTACAGCGTGGAGAAAAACATTAAGGAGTTCGGAGATAAGATCAGCGCTGCCGAAAAGACCAGGATTGAAGAGGCGATTGCCCGAACCAAAAAGGCCATAGAAGGCGACGATATAAATGAGGTTAATGCGGCGCAGGAAGAGCTGACCAACGCCTCGCACAAACTTGCCGAGGCCATGTATGCCAAAGCCTCGGAACCCCATGCCGGCGCCGGTGCGCATGGCGGTCCGGCGGAAGAAGAAAAAACCGGACCAGGCAAGAAGGATGATGATGTGGTCGATGCAGATTTCGAAGATGTAAAATAGGCGGTTAATTTTACGGCAGTTGTCATCGGCGCCCGGGATGATGGATCCCCCGGGCGCTTTTTATATCGACAAAATGCCGCATTTGGGGTAGTATAACAGGAGGGGCAAAGGCTTGAGACTTAACAATAAATCCACTTTTTATCCGGTTCTGTGTGGCATGTTGCTCTTTTTCCTTTTCTTGCCTGCGCCTTCCGTATTAGGCGTACAGTGGGGAGAAGCCGGCAAAAGAGGAGAGCCTCTTTCTTTACAAAATAGCTCCATCATCCTTCTTAAAAACAGGGAGTATTTCCTCGCTCTGAAGGAGGCCATAGATAAGGCGAAAAGGGAGGTTGCCCTGTCTTTTTTTCGCCATAACCTGACGCATTCCGCCCTGAAATACAACAACGAGATGTCCGTCATGATCGAATCGCCGCAGGTGGCTGCCGAGGCGCTGGAATATATTAAATCGCTGCTGCCGAACGGGGGATCCTGGGCAAGATGAGGCGTTCATTAATTAAATTGGGGGTGTTTTGCCTGCTGGCGGTGTTTTTTCCTACCGGCGTGTCCATAGCGGCGGCGATAAACGGTTATAAGGGAAAAGCAGTCGATATGTCCCCGGAAGCAGCAGGCGCGGCAAACCCTCATACCCTCGGGTGTATCCTCCCTCTTACCGGTTGCTTTGCATCCTATGGCAGCAGAGCTCTGGATGCGGTCATCCTGGCCGCCGGTTTCTTTGATCCTGCGAGGAAAAGCCAGATAAAGCTTTTTATCGAGGACTCGCAAAGCCGTCCGGAAAGGGCCGCGGCGGCGGTGACAAAACTGGCCCGTGATGGCGTGATTGCCATCATCGGTCCGTTGGGAAGCGAGGAGTCCCAGACAGCGGCCGAAGAAGCGCAGAAGTTGAAGATACCCCTTATGACCTTGACTCAGAAGGAAGGGATTGCCGATGGCGGCGATTACGTGTTTCGCAACTTTCTTACTGGTGCAATGCAGGTAAAAACCCTGGTGAAGTATGTCATAGAAGATTTGCATCTGAGCAGGTTTGCCGTTTTACATCCCGAGAACGGCTATGCCCAGGAGATGGCTAAATTATTCTACAAAGAGGTCGGCAGACGCCAGGGGAAGATAGTGTGGGCTCAGTCCTACAGAAATGATCAGACTGATTTCAGCGAGGATATCAAAAAATTGATAAACATGACGGAAATTGTCCAGGCGGGAGGGGCATTTCCGGGACAATCCATGCCCAGGTATTTCAATTTCGACGCCCTCTTCATTGCTGATTCTTATGCGGCTGTAAAGATGATCGTTCCTCAGCTTATTTTCCAGAATGTAAGCGGGATCCGATTACTGGGCATTAGTGGCTGGAATTCAAGCTCTTTGCTTTCTCTGGAGGACAGAGCTCTTAAGGCAGTATTTACGGATGGCTTTTTTGCCGGGAGTTTTTTCCCGGAGACCATTGATTTCGTGGATAATTTTTATGCAGCCTATGGTCGTGAACCTGATGTCATGGAAGCAGAGGTCTTTGACGCGGCCGGCATGGCGGTGAAGATTATCAAAGAAAATGCCGGACGGACAAGAGAAAAATTCCGGGACCGCCTGCTTGATATCGAGGAATACCCGGGGGCAACAGGCCGGATTTCTTTTACAACGTCCGGGGATGCCGAGAAAGAGGCTTTTGTACTCACAGTGAAGGATGGAAAAATTATTCAGGTAAAATAGGATGAGAAATGAGATATCTGCTTACCAACGATGACGGCATTTATGCGCGGGGCTTAAGCGCACTCTATAATGAGCTGTCGAAAGATGCAGATTGCCTGATTGTGGCGCCCGAAGTGGAGCAAAGCGCCGTGGGGCATGCCATCACTATCTTTCGGCCCCTGATGGTCCGGCGGACCAGCAAAAACGGCAGGTTTCTCGGATATGCCGTGGCCGGCACACCTGCGGACTGCGTCAAGATCGGCATCAGGGAGTTATCTGATGTGCCCATTGATCTCGTGGTGTCGGGAATCAACAGGGGCGCCAATGTGGGCATCAATGTCCTCTATTCGGGAACGGTGTCGGCAGCCACGGAAGGGGCCATTCTCGGCGTGCCTTCTCTTGCCGTTTCCCTCGATACCCATAAAGATGCGGATTTCTCCTTTGCAGCGAAGTTCGCAAGGAAGATGGCCGCTTTCATGGTAAAAGACGGACATATCAGCGGCACGGCGCTCAATGTAAACATTCCGGCCATCCCGGAAAGTGAGATTAAAGGAACCACTGTAACAAAACAGGGCAGGGCAAGACTGATGGAAAACTTTGAGAGGAGGACAGACCCGCGGGAGAATATCTACTACTGGCTGACCGGAGAAACGCAGCTTTCCACTGAGGAGAGCGCCGATTCTGACGCCTCCGCCCTCCGCAGGAGCATGATCAGCATTACCCCCCTACACTATGATCTTACCTGCTACGACGCCATGGCGGAGCTGTCTGAGAAAGTAAAGAAGCACTTGATCCCCTCCTTGTAAAAGGGGTGGGGATTCCTTCTTGCGATTTTGTTCCTTTCATCTTTCGCCCTGGCCTATACGGAAGATACAGTTGCCTTAGTTCTTGACTTAGTGTCGAGTCAGGCATAAGCATTTCGTTCGAAGCTGTCACCCAGATATGGGGCTGATTAACAGGCATCGGTCAAAAGTGCCCCAAAATGCCACCAATATCATAATTATCAGGGCAAAAGTGCAAGTTAATAAACGGTTCGGCGACAAGTAGAAAGGAAAAACGCCATGAGAAATTCTTTCAAGACTGTAACTTTCATCCTTGCGATAGGCTTCGCAGCGGCTTACGTACTCGGACAAGCCCAGAATGGTAAGGCGGCGTCAAAACTGAAACCTCTGGACAAGGAGGAAGTGCAGGTGGAGATATCTATCAATAATGAAGGAAAGACAAACAAGATTGCCACAACGCAGTATCATGGCAATGTGGACAGGGGGAAAGAGTTCGGTAAGAACTTGGGCGTAGTTGAAGATGACCCAGAGAAGGGTTCTGGAGTGAGAATCTCAGGAGATCACTTTATGCAGGCCGAATACATGGGTGTCGGAACAGTATCCGATGGAAAAGCACTGCAGGACATTCTCACCCCCCTCCGCTATGAATGCCCGGAAATCGATTTCAAACGGAACATCGCGCTTCTCCTCTGCTGCGGGAATTCCTCATGCGTTCGCATGACACTGAACTACCTGTCTGTGGTCAAAGGAAAGTGTGACGGTGCAGTCTGCACATATGAATTCCGCGAAAAGGCAAGCCGAGACAGAAAGACTTTCACAGTCGTCATTATCCCAAAAGAAGCGGTAGGCGAAGGCAGACCGAAATGAAAAGAAATAGAGATATAGTAGAATAGGGAACGACGAAAATAGGGAATGTACATAAATTTATAGCTTGACTGTAATAAAATAGGCGCTGTCCCTATTATTTACCTCACTCTTGTCCAAATTAGCTTTTTTAAAAACCGGTATTTTGGACAGCAAGATGTCATTTGAAACATAGATGAGCCGTTAACCGTACAGAAGCCCCTTTTTTAGAGGCTTCCTACCGGCATAGAGAGTGTACGACTCGTTTAATTTGGACAGCAAAAAACAAGGAGTACAAAACAATAAAAGGAACCTTGTTTTCAAAATGAGAAACACTTGTCCAAAATCATAATAATTTCAATGGCAAGCCCTGAAATTCATGGCTAATTTGGACAGTACTGTATTTACCTACTTATTTGCATGGAGCGGTTGACTGGTCACCCTTTCAGGTGGTTCAGCATTTTCAATCCGCTTTGAACGGTTAAGGTGGGAAGGAGAAAAAATTGTTGGAATACAAATCCCATGTATTCTCGTCTGAATTTTACCAGTTTATTTTCAGGTAACCCGCTAACATCCCTTTTTTTTATTCTTAAACTTCCGGAAGTGGCGGTATCAAGACAACTGAGAAGGTTTAAAAGGGTGGTTTTCCCAGATCCTGAGGGGCCCATAACAGAGACAAACTCTCCTTTAACAATGCTCAAATCAATCCCTCCAAGAGCATGTATCTTTTCCTTTCCCCTAAGGTAAACCTTGCTTAGCCCCTCTGCTTCAATGACGTTTCCCATTGGCTTTTATCCTTTCATAAACTTCATCATACCGGTTGTCACCGATAAATTCATCAAAGATTATCAGGTTTTTTTTCAAGCCCTTTAGGGTGGCCTTGAAGTCGGTATCATTTCTTTGGCCCGGGTTTTCGATTTTGGAAAGGGGATTAGTAGTATCAGAGATATTGCCTTTTTTCGGGTCGTAGAAATAAAAATCAGCTAATGTTAATCCCTTAAATTGATCTGTAAATTTTGGCTCCCTATATTTCTTGCTTTCGGGATTGCTGATTCTCTGGTAATAGAAACTAAGGATCTTTCCGGCCAAATCAGTGGCCAGAATAAGCTGCAATCCTCCAAATTCTCCCTTCTGGTTCACGCCATGAATATAGCCGATTATTTCCTTTTGCTGCAGTATAGTATAAAAAGCATAAGGAACATCAATGGTTTCATATATCGGTTCAAAACGATCTCCCAGTTTTTCTTCAATCCTTTTGAGGAGTTTTTGTCCTCCTCTTTCCTTTATGGCAATGAAAGTGGTTTTGTATCCGGTCGATCGGGGAAAGAGTCTTCTCACATCCCGGTCCGGATCTCTTAGGGAACATCCCACGGCAGCAAGACCAGGGCAAACAAATCCTACCGTGAGGATGATAAGCAACACCAGAAATCCTACCACTTTTCGCACATTTATTGTCATATATGTTTTACAAAATAAGATGAATAAAGTTAGAAACCATAATAACATAACTGAGAGCCGAGAATATCTCCCTCTCTGCCCAATCTGAGATTGAAATCATGGATATAGTTGGCTCTTAAGGTAATCTCATTGGTCAATTTGCAAGATACCCCCAGGGTCATGGTTGTATCGTCAGAACCACTTTTTTCCAGATCGTTAATAAATGATTTGATTTGGGTCTCAAGCTGCCATTTTTGATACTTGGGCAAGGTATAATCTACTTCAAAAAGACTGCTCAACACGTTGCGGTCTTCATCCTTTCCATAAGCAATTTCCCCCTTGAAGAGATATGAACGGTAGAATATTGGCTATCCAGTCCAACCCTTTTTCGGTTAAGAGTATTTTTAAAAAGATAATCATCATAAAGTGCGGGCAGCACTCGCCCATAGAGAAGGGAAAAACCGTACTGGAAATCTTCCGAAGTAGGCGTACCAATTCTTCCGGACAAAAGGTAGCTGCCATCCTTTCTCCAGATTTTCGTAGTCCCTCCACAGCCAAGGGTGGCAGCTGCTTCGTAATTAAAAGAAGGTAAAGCACCGTTAACAGATAATCCCCAATCCTTTTTGAATCCGATATTTTTGGTGGCCTGGGTTTGTAAAAGGGTGGAATGGGTGTCGATAAGGGGTTCCAGACCAAAGGGTACGTCAAAGTGACCAATCTTTATATTGGATCTTCCGGCATTCAGTTTAAAATTGGCATAGGCATTATGGATTTCATACATGGGATCCATTGTTTCGGTGGTAAGGATATCTTCCAGCTCTTTCTGGTCAAAATCGAAATTTAGATTGAAATTGGCATAAGCATTCCTTAATGCCCTTTTTCTATGACCCATAATGGGGAATCTCACCTGCAAATCGGTGGTAAGCCAATCACCATATTCCCCGGAGAAAATTCGGAAATATTCAAATCCCAGCGAGGTGC
>Ga0210056_1002768_pt1 | contig 14557 bp, 15 predicted proteins | sample CryGeyCG2014_080_2_FD_183965 | JGI IMG/M metagenome (GOLD analysis project Ga0210056, IMG submission 183965) | Groundwater microbial communities from aquifer - Crystal Geyser CG07_land_8/20/14_0.80 (SPAdes) (version 2) | ecosystem: Environmental > Aquatic > Deep subsurface > Groundwater | place... | reverse complement strand
CGTTTCCGTGCCAACCGAGGGCTGGACCCAGCAGCGCCATGCGCCGTGCGTTCCGCGGATGGTGTTGCTGACCACGTTCGCCACCCCCTCCCGCGACCGCTGGACGAGCACCGGCTGCAGGTCGATGACTTGCTGCCACTGCCCGCCGCCCACGGCCGTCCAGCCCGGGGGAGCTTCGGCGGAGGCCGTGTTCGCGACCGCCGACGTGAAGACCGTCATCAAAGCCGTCACGAGTCTGCTCATTTCTTCCCGCCTTCCAGTCATCCAATTTCTATCGCATCAGCATTCCGCCGGACACGTCCACCGTCGCCCCCGTCAGGTAGCTGGCGCAGTCCGAAGCCAGAAAGGTGACCACGTTCGCGACTTCCTCCGGGTCGCCGATGCGGCCCAGAGGGATCCGCGCGATGTAGTTGGCCTCACGCTCCGCCAACGCCTCGGTGGTCATGTCCGTTCGGAGCATCCCCGGCGCCACGGCGTTGACGGCGATGCCGTGCGGCGCCACTTCCCGGGCGAGGGAAACCGTGAACGCAATCATGCCTGCCTTGCTGGCGGCGTAATGCGCGTGGCCGGTAGTCGAGCCCTGGAACGCCGCCTGCGAGGACACGTTGACGATCCGGCCGCGGCGCCCCTGCGCCAGCAACCGCCGAACCAGCTCGCGGCAGCAGAGGAACGCGCTGGTGAGGTTCACCTGCATCGTGGAGTTCCAGTCGGCCTCGCTCATGTCCTTCACGTAGGCCGTCGGCCACACGCCGGCGCTATTGACCAGGATGTCCGCGCTGCCAAGCTGCGCCTCGACGGCATCGAACAGCCGCACTACCTCGGCCTCAACGGCTACATCGCTTCGAAGAGCGACGGCTCCCGTGCCATGTCTCTCGCGGATCTCCTCGACGAGCGTCAGCGCTGCCGCCTCGCTAGCGCGGTAGTTGACGGCAACCTTCGCCCCCTCGGCAGCCAGCCCAAGGCAGCTCGCCCGGCCCAAGCCGCGGGAGCCGCCGGTGACGAGGGCGACCTTGTTGGTCAGGTTCAGGTTCATGGGGTGTAATCCTGGGAAGGGCCAGGCCAGCGGTCTGCCCGTCATGTGCAGGCCGAGCGGAAGGCTGGAGGAGTGGGAGACCGGGGGCATCGGCCCCACAAGTCCACCATGCCAGCACTCCAGCGCTCCGTTGGGATACGCCGTCCGACCGGCGTTCCCTTCCCCCGCGCTGCACGCGGCACGTGGTACGGTCCCCGGCAAACGGCTACTGCGGACCGGTCCCTGTCCCTCCAGGGTACCTCTCCCGCACCAGCCGCAGATTCTCCGCCCACACGGCCGGATCCCGTTGCGTGGCATTGGCGCCGTGCAGCCGGTACGTGACCGTCGGCTTGCCCAGAGTCGTGAGCGTGCAGCAATGCGCCACGGGGTAGTGTTGCCCGATCCGCAGCCAGTACTCCCAATCGTCCGCGTACCGGATCGACTCATCGAACCCGCCCAACGCCTCAAACGCCTCCCGCCGCAGGATCACCGCGCTGGCCGGGATCCAGTTGCCGTGCGCAAGCTGCCCGAAGTCGAACTGCCGGCACCACGGCGTCCCCAGATCCTCCCGCTCCACAAACCCTCGTAGTGTAGGTCTCCTGACCTGCAACCGTTGCCCAGGTCTCCCCGCCTGGGGCCGGCGGAAGTACCCTCTGCACTGCCGCACATCCCCGTACGCCATGGCCAGATGCGGATACCGTTCCAGAAACCCCACCAGCACCGTCAGGTGCTCCGCCGTCCACACCTCATCATCATCCATGTGCGCGAAGTAGACCCCTCGCCCCGCCCGCATCCCCGTGTTGCGCGCCCCGGCGATGCCCCGCCCTTCCTGCCGAACGACGCGGACCGTCGCCGTCGTAGCCGCGCGCGCCAAGCGCGTGGACTCCGCCGCATACCGCCTCGCCAGCACCGATACCTCGCGCTGCGTCACCGCAACGATGACCAGCTCCAGGTCGCCAAGCTCCTGCGCCAGCACAGATTGGATGCTTTCGTCGAGGATCTCCAGCCGGTCGCGGGTCGGCATGACGACCGTGACCAGGGGGCGATAGTGGGCTGCGACGTACGCCAGCGACAGATTATCCGTGTCCGTCTCGGCAAGTGTCGCCGCCATCGCGAAAGGTGTGGCGCGGCGCCAACACGGAGGCACGCAGCTCTCGGCTGTGTGCGAGCATGTAGTCCAGGGTCTCCCCCAGAACCTGTTGCGGCTCTTCAGCCACGAGGCCCCAGTTCCGCAGAACGGCTGCCTCGACCTCGTAGAAGTGCTCTTCCAACTCGCAGCCTTCACGCGGGTTGGGAACGTGCGACAGGGCAGCGGGGCAGCCGCGCTCCCGGGCGAGCGCGGCAACCTCCTCGGCGAGTTGGCGCACCGAGCGGGTCCAAGCGATCTGGTTGATCTCCATGTACGCGCCCGCAGGGAGGTCCATAATCTGCTCGCAGGCAGTGGCAGTGGCCCAGGTGCTGTCCGCCAGCGACAGGAAGCCGCGTGTTTGCCCGCCGCGGCCATACACCGTCAGGGGGTGACCTGCCGATGCCTGGGCACAGAACCGGTGCACTACGGTGCCCCATACATCGTCGTAGTAGACCCGGGTGCAGGCATTGCGCTCCCGCAGCTCGGCGGTGTTCACACCCACAACCGGCCCCTGCTGCACATCGATACACGTCAGGCCGTAGCACTGACAGGCGAAGCGCAGGTACACGCTGTCACACACCTTGCTGGCGTGGTAGAAGCTGCCCGGACTGCGCGGAAACCACAGCCTCGCGGTTCGGCCGCCCAGCTCGAGAGTCCACTCACCCTCGGGGATGGGTACGCTTGGCGTTCCGTACTCCCCCATGGATCCCAGCTTGACGAGCCGAGTGCCTGTTTCGCGGCAAGCGAAGAGCACGGCCATCGTGCTGTCCAAGTTGTCGCTCACCGTCTCCAGCGCGTGCTCGGGCGACAGCATTGAGTACGGCGCACTGCGCTGCTGTGCCAAGTGCACGACCACGTCCACGTCTTGCAGCAGTTGCCGCACGCGCTCTTGATCGCGGACGTCGGCCTCAACCACGGTGGCGCCGGTGCCCCCCAGGCGTTGTTCGAGAGGACCGGGATCGGCCGGAACGGAGGGCGCCCCCGTGCATGCCGCTCGCCGAGCCGTTACCCCGTTGTCGACGGCGATCACCTCGTGTCCGCGGCCAAGCAAGCAAAGCGAGAGCGGGAACCCCAGATACCCATCTGCCCCGAACACTGCGATCCTCATGTCGTCCTCTCTCCTGCCTTGGCAAGCGCGAACCCGTCCACGCCGTTGCCATACCGGTGGGCGTGGACGGGAATCTCCGGGCGCCAGAGGTCCCACATGGGCGCCTTTCGGTTGTTGCCAGGGCGAACGTAGTAGGTGCAGGCCGGCTCCCGGATGAATGCGTGGCGAGCGCGGGTCATCCGAAGCCGGACAAACCAGGCGAAATCCTCCATGTACTGGAAGTGCTCCGGCTGGAAGGCCAGGCTTCCATACAGGAACTCCCGCCGGATCATGACGCACCCCGGTCCGCACCGACAGCGGTCACCGAACTCGCGCAGGCTCCACGCCCCCGGGTCGATGACGCCGACTCGTTTCCCGCTGTCTTCGTGTATCCGCAGCGCGCCGGCCCAGGACACGTCGGCGTCCGCTTGCGCCATGGCGTGAACCACCGGACCGTGAATCTCATCATCGCAGTCGGCGAAGTAGACCCACTGGCCGAGCGCTCGTCGCGCCCCCCAGTTCCGAGCCGCCGCCTGACCGATGCGCAACGGGCTGCGGAGTAACCGGACCAAGACCTTCTCGCGCGACAGCGTCCGAGACAGTGCTTCCACGCACGTCGCATCCCGGCTGCCATCGTCCACCAAGATCAACTCAGTGAGGCAGCGGCGGGACAGGTCGACCACGCCACCGCCTACCCGCCACCGGTGAGACTCTGGATTGCGCACCGCCACGACCACCGAGACGAGCGGGCGAGGCAGGATCCGTTCGGCCAACTCCTGCAAGCCAGCCCCGGGCGCGACACCCCAACGCTCCGCAAATGCTCGCAAATTGCGCTTTCGCCCAGCGCCGGACAAGACGGAGAACCTCCGAGCGGTCACCTGGCCGTGGTGCCGCCAGAGCCCCGAAACCAAAGCTGCGGCGTACCCCGCATTCAGGACCCGCAACTGAAAGTCAATGTCCTCCTCGCCGTAGCCCGTGAAGCGCTCCTCATCAAAGCCCCCGACCTCCTCGAACACCTCCCGGCGGAACGCGGGCAGGAGCATCGGCGTTGGGCACTGCACATCGGGCCCCGGCATGCGCTGGTACGAGTTGAAGCACCGTCCCCGAACGCGGCCTGCGGCTACGCCCACGGCCGGCTCCCGCACGCACTCAACGAGGCCCAGGAGCGCCCGGTCCTCAAGCGGATAGAAGTCGTCGTTGCCCATCACGAAAACCTCGCCCGCGGATTCGCTCACCAGCCGGTTGTACGCCGCAGCAAAGCGGGGTGGGGACCAGTCGCCAAGCACCCGCACCTCGGCGTGCCTGGCGGCGACTTGGTGGATAGCGGCAAAGTCGATGTCCCGCTTGCGCGGGCCCATGGGAAGGAGCAGCACCTCAACCGGCCAGCCGGCTCTGTCCAGCACCTGTTTGACGGCGGTGGCCAGCGGCGGCGCGGTACCCGAGGTGGGCATGCCAACGGAAACCAGCCGAGGCAGTATCCGCTGCTCGGTGATAGGCATCAATTCCGCCGCGCGAGGCCAGAACGGCACAAACAGGGCGGGCGGGAGATCGTCGCCAGGCCCGTGCGGTTGCCCACCATCGGCCGTGAACGTCTCGCCTCGACTGGCCGCCAGCCGGAAAGAGACAGCCGACCCCAGACGGTCGGCCAGATCGTCGCTCAGCACGAGTCCACTTGGCGGAACGGGGGAGTCGCTGCTCGCCAGCGGTGTCATTGCGCGCCGCTCCGCAGCTGCCGAGCCTCGCGGAGCACTTGTTGCACCGCGCCGCCGGCATACTTCTCGTAGTACGGGTCGAGCGCGACCCGCTGGATGGAGGCGCCGTGCTTCTTCAGGCGGCCCCAAGCCGCCTCCAAGCTATGATCGCCATACCAGAGACGCGACGTGACCAGCGGGGTCAGCAGCACCGGCTTCCCGCACTTGCCCAAGAGGGCCCTTGCTTTGTTCCATTTCTCGAGGCTGTCCCAGCCGTCCTCAAGGAGCAGTTCGTCGGCGTAGCCCCGGACGACCCAGGTCAGCCAGTCCATGCACAGGCGCGCCTGTACCTTCGGGATGAGGTCGTAGTAGTCGCCCCGGCCGAGCACCGCCACCCGCCGGCGCGAGACGCCGGCGCGAAACTCCTTCGCCACGCACCCCACCAGTTCCCCGACCATGCGCAGCCGCCAGTCGTAGTACTCCCGTACTTCGGGGTCGCGTTCCTCGGGGTGGTCTCCGGACAGCATTAGGTCGACAGGGTCGACCTGCCGGTACCGGATGTATGCCGCGCGGGACGGCTCGTCGAACCCCAGTGTGTCCCCTGTCGGCAGTCGGCACGTAAGAAGCAGGCCGTCGAGGTCCGGGTAGCCAATCACGAGGTTCCGCACCAGTCCGCAGAGCGCCTCCCGCGTGGCGGGGTTGAAGGGCGAGGCGAACTTGCCGAACGCCGCCGCGCCTTCAGTGCCGGGGAAGTTGAGCGCCTGCAGCGTCGGATGCTCCGCGAACGGATCCGAGGCATTCGCCTGGGCGTCGCACCACCATTGCAGCAAGTCCAAGGCCGCCCAGCACTCGATCCCGCGGGCATGGCTCCACTCACCGACATCGCCGAGGGGATCTGTGCCGACGAGGTGCTTTGCCTGCCGGAAGAACGACGATTGAGCCGCAAAGGCTGCCTCACCGCAATCCAGCGCCTGGACGATGATCCGGTCGGGGAGCAGCCGTTCTTGGTCCAGGACCGCCAGCACCGGCAGCGCGTCGAAGCGACCGGGCGAGACCACCAAGGAAAGATTTCCCAGCCGCAAAGGGGTCGCGGCTGCGGGAGTCGGTTTCGGTGGCTGGGATAGGGCGCCGCTCACCGCCAGCAGCGCCACGGCGAGAGCGTTGCCAACAATCCCGGCCCTTCGGGGCGGGCTGGTCATGGTCACGGATTCCTTACTGCTCGCAGTACTGATCCGCCAACGCCTGCGGCTGCAGATGCAGACCGCGCAAGTCCTCGGCGACGCGGCCGGCCACGCGGGTCACGGTCTTGGACTCGCCGACTCGGTGGATCACTGCCTCGATCACCTCCTCCAGGGCCGCACCAGCGAACAGGCTGGCGGCGGCGACTTGGGCGGACTGGCGGAAGAACTGACGGCGATCCTCTCGGTTGCTCTTGCGGTTAGTTGGCATCGGGTCACCTCCTTTGCTCACGGTGGAACGACTTGTGTGTCGTGAGCTCAATGGCTCAGTTGAGCCCTAACAGGTATGCGTATCGCAGGGACTGGGCCGTAGTTCGTGTGGATCGTGAGCCTGTCGTTGAACTCCCTTTCGCCCCGTTCTTCGCGCGGCCGAAGCTCCACCTCCAAGGTGCAGCGGTACCCCTCGTCATCCTCCGCTTCGTAGGTGACGCGCGACTGGATCTCTCCGCTGCCCGAATCGATACGGGTGACGCGCACCCCTCTGTGAGGCAGACCTACCACTTCGACTGGCATGGTTGCCGCTTCTCCGCGAGCAACCGGGCCGTAGTCGAGCATGGCAGGGCGCACTGACACGACGCTATCAACCAGAGCCACTGCACTCACCACGATGACTGGATGATTTCGAGAAGTCGTCCGTAGCGCCCAGTGCGACTGCGCAACCGGCCATTCGCGCACACGGGCCAGGAGATCTAGGTTTGTGACTCCGTGAGGCGGGACATCGACTGGCAAAGCCGGTAGCGGGGCTGCCGGGGTTGTCCGAGGGCTCTGACAGAGCTCGGTGATGCGCAACGACTCAGAGGCTTCGTTACGAACAGGAAGAGAGAAGTGAATCAACTGCCCTCCTGCCAAAGTGCTCAGTTCCCAGATGGGGCGCTGCAGGACGTCCCGGTTTTTGTCGCGCGGCCCGGGGCGGGCTCCGCCCTCCGGAACGAGCGCATATCCTTGGTACTGCTGACGGAACTCCGACATAGCTACCAACCGCGGCTGGCCGCCGTTGTACACCCGCACCCACTTGTCCGTGACCGCGTCCATTAGCTCGAAGTGGTTTGCAGGCGCAAGGACAATCGCCCATCCTTGGTCCGCAGCCAACTCGTCGACCGAGATCCTCACTCCCTGAACTTTGAGTCCGTGCGCGCGACAACTGTCCCGAAGGGCAAGCATGTCGACAGCCGGTTGATTCGCCGCAACAGCCTCCGAAGCGACGACCGGATCCAGACTGCCCCTTCCGAGCCAGATCCGCGTCAGAACGCTGGCGAAACCGCAGTTCAGCTTGCTTGGAGCCCGTATGTCTTCAAGAGGCCAACGCCAGTCGCCCCCGGGCGCAGGGCTTGCGCTTACGGCGCAAGCCCATGCGAGTAGCCAAGGCGATGCAGCGCGCGCAGAATGTGACTGAGTCCTCATAATTCGCAGCCGCTCACTCAACGATCCCCGGTGGGTAGTCGCCCGCGGCCACCCGTTCGGCCAACTCATCAGTGCTCCCCCCTACGCGCTCGGCCGGTGCCGGCGCACCCATCTGCTTCACCTGAACGCCAATCGGGAAGTCGAACAGGAAGTAGCCGCCCGGGATCGGCGTATTGATCGCAAACTGCATGAGTCGGTACCAGACCGTACGGACATGCAGCGGCTTTTCGCCGCGTTTGACGATGTACCACTTCTGCGTGCACACTGCGGCGAGCCACACCCCGTCGGCATACTGGCGGTAGGACTCAACCTCAAAAACCCGGCGCAACCACGAGGCTTCCGGGGCGGCTGACGGGCCGTTCTCGAACTCGGTTCGGATTAACGCGCAACCACGGTCTGGCGCGAACCACCACCTCCAGTGACTGGGTCGGTCGCGCTGCGGCTCATATAGGATGCCAATGGTGGATGATCCATTGACCAGTCTATTGGTGTCGAGCAGGCTTGCCGCGTCCTCGCGCAATACCTTGCTGAAGGGCTGGCCGGCTTCGTGTAGAAGAAGAACTGTCTCAGCATCGCACGACTGCCTCTCTTCGAACACGAATCCGTTGCCCCGGTACGGGTCCCAGTCGTGCTGGAGTTCCCCGTCGAACCCTTTGGCGGCGTCCTGCCAGGGCTCACCACCTCGTCCCGTCTGTGGCGGCTTCGGGTACACCCGGTGACGTTGCTCCTTGTACAGCTCAGCGCTGAAGGCGTACCGAACGTGCTCGACTGTCGCTGGCCCGCGCTGCAATGCGGGCGGTGCCTTCCGATCGTCCTCCAAGAGCTCCCCTCCTTGCCAGCTGACCACTGAGAGATACCCTCTCCCACTACGCAGTTTCGCTTCGCGGGCGGTGACACCTGCAACCAGTCGTTCGGGCACAGGGCCCCGGCTGGTCTGGTCTTTGCCGGTGGGACGTTGCGCGCGCGGTTCACCTAGGCAGGCGCGGCACAACAGGGCCAGTGGGCAGATACAGATGGACAACGCTCTCCTGACCCATCGCTGCCTTGCAGTCACGTGTCGGCACCTCCTGTATGTGTCGTCCAATGAAGCGCGAGTAGCGCCGTAGGAAACCCACCCGCCCTCTGCGAGTCAGGTGGGTGACAGGCAATGCTTCCTATCCTGGTCATGGACCGAAACGCCATGCTGTCGTGACTGGCGACCAGAACTCGGGGCCACGCCTCCATTGTTGTCCACTCACTGCTGGGTCGGGCGGCCGGACTGGGCTGATAGGTGCGCTAACAGGGATCCTCTGCAGCGCCACATCCGTGCTTGTCCCAGCAGCAGGTATCTTCTTTCCACGTGGGGCCGCTGGGACAGTCGCTCACAGTTGCGAAGTGTTTGATGGTGCCGCAGCACACATCTTCGGTGTTGTTGCATGACTTCGTTATCGCCCAGCAAACGCGACACTGCTTGTACTCGTTGGTGCAGTTGTAGGTCTTGAGCACCTGAGTGGGCATTGTGACCTCCTCGCAATCGTAGGCGGGGTCGCACGAAGGGCAAGTCACGGTCTTGCCGCAACAACCGAGAATCCCGCCCCGAATGCCCCGCATATCCTCGGGGGTCAGCCTCTCTTCGCACCAGCACTGGGTTGACGCCGCAAGCAGAACCATGACGGCGGCACCACCGGTCAGACATCGGTTCGTGTATGAGGGTTGCACGGTCATTGCTCCTTTTGTTACTCCTGTATGTCTCACACAGGGATTCAGCCGACAACTCGCCGACGTTTGCACTGGGAACATCCAGGCCACTCGTCGATCTCAGGCCGATATCGAACTAGTGACTCTGCGCGACTGGCCAATGGCACTTGTCGCCAGTGGGCCTGCACCCCTTCCGGAGGTGGTGGCCAACTGGTCACATCCCCCCTTCCGTGTTCCCTGTGCCCGCCTCAGTATCTGAGGTGTGCACTCCCATAGCATCCTGCGCCGGCAAGAGTGTCCACTCGCAGAGGAACTCAGGTGCCAGTAGGGTGATACACACACCGCCGACTTGGAGCGCCTCGGGCAGTTGGAGAGGGGAGACGCGTCGGCGTAAGGCGGAGGCGTCGTAGAAGGCCAAGCGCCACCGCCGCTGGTACCCCTGAGCGTTGCTGAGTGTTGCCGCGGCCTGGCCCACGTGGAACGTACGCAGATCCAGCCCAAAATGCGCGAGTTTGCCCAAGCTCCTCAGTTGGGCTCCCGGAACGGTAGCCAGCAGGCTATCAACCATGTCTCGGATCGTAGGATCGCCGCGCCCCATTACCCACACGGGCGTGTCGGCAATGCGCCGGTCGCAGTGAAGTTCGGCCCGGCAAGCCTCACCGAGCATCGTCACGAGCTGGCGCAACGAGCCGCCGAATGGGGTTTGCACGGCTAGCCTGGCGCTTCCCTCCAGCGGCGGCCCTGGCCGGGGCCGGTCTTGGGAGCCGGCTGTCTGTGATCGCGCGAGAGCCGTGTAGCTGCGGAGATATCGCCGATGCGTCCAGGGGAGGGCTCTGATATCGACTCTGGGGAATCCCGCAAGGCCGGCTGTCGGGTCGCGTGCCGCCTGCCCGAGCTTAGATGCGCCACCCGCCGCCAGCCCTGCAAGCAAGCGCGCCCAGATTCCATCTTCCGCTGCGAGGGCACCTTCAAGCCTCACTGGCCGTCCGTCACGGAAAGCATCCACAATTGCTGAGCTGCTCAAGGACAGTAGCAGATCAGCGAGGAGATCTGTCGCATCGCGTGCATTCCACCAAGTCAAATCGGATTGCTGCACCTGGCCGGTGCCGGGCTCGTACCAAACTTCCGTCATTGGTCGCGGCACTGGCCGCGCGTCACTGACAGCTACAACTTCACCGCGTTCGCTCACCGCACATGTTGTGTGAGTTGCGAGCATGGTCAACCACGCGCTGAGGTCAGGGCTGCGACCTGGTCCGACGGCCACCAGCTCCGCCATCGACCGCTCCGATGCCACGAGAATGGTGTTTCCGGCGTGCCTGGCCCAGTCGGATACTGCCTGCACACGAGGGTCAGGCACCCGAACGGACTCCGCGCCGGGAGTACCCCAAACGCTGACCACCGAGATCAGCAGGCTGATCAGCGGCCACTGTCGGCGCACTCCTATACAAGTCACGTGCGGCGCTCTGTTGGCCAAAAGCGGCTACCTCCAATCACCCAACAGCCCAGGGGCGCGCTTTGGACCCCCAGCGCATGAGGGCGGTACCGATCCAGTATTGAAGCACCAACTACCAGTGCCGGATGACCACGAGGGCCTTTTCCGTACCGAAGTCCGCATGATGCACCGCGTCATGGCATTCTCCGCACTCCAACTCCCGGCTCATCTTCTCCGCGCCGCGGGTCAAGGCATGGAGAATCGCGTCTCCGTGACACGTACTACACTGCACACCGTCGTCTTCGGCAGCTAAGCCTGCGTCAAACCGCCCGTTCCGCCGAAACGGCTCGCTGTGGCAGGCGAGGCACTCCGGCACCAGCCGCTGCTTGCCCCGAAGGGTCTCCACCGCGCGAGCGTGGGCGCTCTTCCGCCACACCTCGTATGCTTTGGCATGGCACGGTTTGCACCGCGGCGCGGGCGCATAGGACGCTTCGCTCAGCGGCTTCTCCGCAGTGGCCGCAGCCAGCGTCGTCTGTTGGGTCTCGTAGTACCGGGCGATGAGGCCGGCGACGCCTGGATCCGGCGTGTACGCCGTGCCAATGCTCTCCAACCGGCACGACAGCTTCCAGGGCTGTCCAACAGTGCGTTCCGCCTGCAGCAACGTCACAGTCTGTCCACGGTCCTTCGTCGGGCAGAGCAACACGCCGTCCGTGACGGTGGGCAGGTCGGGCGTGCAGTTCGCAGGCGCGACGAAGATCGCCTGAAGCAGACCGGCGGGGCCGAGTCGCCTCGCCAGTCGACGGTTCTCGGCGTCGCTGAGACGGCTTGCCAGCGCCACCACGTCGGCGCGCTTCTTGAGCGCTTCGAGGGCCGAGACGAGTGCTGCCTCCGAGGCGTCTTGGCCGGATGATCCATGTGGCTCCAGCCGCAGGAGGCCGACACGCACGCCGCCAAGCTCGCCAGCCCAAGACGTGGCCTTGGGGTCTGCCGGGTCAAATGGCGGAGTCAGGGAGAGCTTCCCTTTTCCGGCGTCCTTGCGCACGGAGTCGGCTTCGTCAGTTCCAGTCAGGCAAGCCGCGTAGCTCATCTTCGCCATGGACTCCAGGATCACCGGCCGCTTGGACGGATCGCTTCCCAAGTTGCCGCCATCAACGATGGCAGTAGGCACACCATCTGCCGTCAGCCGGGCCAACAGTGTCGCTCGCCGGGCCAGACCGCCCAGCCCGCTGCCGTGTCAGCCGCACGGCTCCAGGTAGCCGAGGGTGTCGGTGGTGAACAGGAGGCGGAGGCGGTTCGGCTGGTCCTTCTGGGCCGCGGACGGCGCGAGCACGGGCACCGCCGCGCAGCAGAGAAGCATTGTCAATGTGCAGAGGAGTCTCAAGCCGACTCCTCCCGCAACGTCTCTTCCGCCTCCGCAGACTTGGCGCCCTCCCGGAACTCCCGCATTCCCTGGCCGAGCGAGCGCGCCAACTGCGGCACCTTCGTCGCGCCGAAGAACAGCAGGACGATCAGGAGGATGACGATGAGTTCTGTGGGGCCGAACATGAGGATTTCAGATTGCAGATTGGGCGATTCCAGATTGGGGCTTGCGGAGGTCGCGAGGCAGCGCGAAGGGGATTCTCCGGATTCGCCGCTCACCGCGGCTGGCCTTCTTGGCGGGGGCGCGGACGGCGGGCTTGGGCTTGCTTTGCCTTCCCGGCCGGACGCTTGGTTCTTGCCGGCGCCTTTGCTGGCGAAGCGGCGGTCTGCTGTTCTTCCAGCCGGGCCAGCACCGCCTGGGCGATGGCGTCGATCTTGTCGCGCTCGTCGATCTTGCGAATGACGGCTTCGGCGATTCGGTCGATGAGCGCCTCAACGGGGTCCGTTGTTTGCTGAGCCATTAGGTCTTCCTGCGCGTCCGTCTGCTGACCGCGCCACCACCTCAGCGCAGTGATCAGAGAGTATACAGCCGGGCTCACCCGCCAGCCAATGTACGAACGTGCCATTCTGGTGGCACTTTTGTGCCACGCTGAACCTTCAGTACGAGGTGGCGAAGTTGTGTGAGTCTTCCGCGTCGCTCACAGCAGACCCATCCGGCTCGCCGCCAACACAGCTTCCCGCGGGGTGGCGCAGCCCAGTAGCTCCTGTGCTGTGGCTACGCGACGCTCAAGCGTCCGGTGCCCGACGCCCGTCCGCCGTGCGGCTGCGTCTACTGAGGGGCACTCGGCATAGCACCGCAACGCTTCGAGGCACTCCTGGGGAATCACGCCCTGCGCCACCAGCCTGTCTCTGCCGGCGTCTTCCGCGCGCACGTCGCCGTAGTCGCGGATCTCGCACTGCACCCCGATCTTGGCCAGGTGGTTCGCCAAGCCCTGCGCCTCCAACGCGTTGGGCCAGACAATGAGCAAAGCGCTCCTGTCAGGCATTCCGCCCCCCCCCCGCCATCGCCTCCGCCCCTGTTCTCTCTGCGCCCCGGCTGCATCCGTCCGGTAGGTTCGGTAGTCGCCATGCGATTCCCCCTGAATCAGGTTCCGGGAGCCGGCACCCGCCGCTCCCGGGAGGCCGCGATGCGCGGGCCCTGTACTACTAACCGTCAGGATCTTGTTCTCCCTTGAGAATGTAGTGCGAGATGGCATCTCGCACGCGAACTCGCCGAGTTCGACGCGACTTACCAAGTCGCGCTACGTTCTCCTTCGACGTGGTGTGCAGACGCACATGGGCGATTCCTGCGAAGCTTCCGTGGCCGCGCGCACTCCAGCACTCCACAACTCCACTACTCCAGTGTTCCGTGGGTTCGCCTGCGGCCCCAGCCGCGATGGATACTGATGCGCTTGGGGACGCCGACTCTGGAAGACCAGGAGCACCGCACTTGAGGAGGCTCGGCTGCTCAAGGCAGGAACGGCAAGCCCTCAAGGGAGGACGCGGCGCGCCTCACTTGAGCTGCTTTGGCGGGCTCAGGAGGTCGGGATCTGGTCAGTGGCGTTGGCCGGGTCGGCGTTCCACTGGGCGATCAGATCAGGCATTTTCTTGCCGATGTTGTCGGCGTTGGCGAGCTGGCCGCTGAAGTTGGCGTGCACGTAGTCGGTCAGGTCCGGGTCGGCCTTGAAATGGATCGTGAACCGGCCGGTCAGGTCAATGTCCACGGAGAAGGTCCCCAGGTCGTCCAGGTGAACGGTGCGGCCTCGGGCAAGATGCCGGCCCAGCCGCCGCACGATGGTGCGCTTCGCTTGAAGCGCCTCCCCCTCGCTCATTCCGGTGTCGTCGGTAATGTCTTTGATGAACTCGTCATCGTGGATCGCCCCTGCTGACACGACCTGCGGCGCCAGCTTTGAGACTGCCTGCATTTTGTGAGCCATCTTGCTGCCTCCTGAGGATTCCCCGATCTTCGGAGCGCATACAGCGCCTTCCTCGGGCCCTGGGAACCGGGAGGGCGAAGCTCCTCAGACTCTGCGAGTTTGAGCTGAGCCGGTTCCGTACGGTTTGGCGGCTCGGCTCAAGCCCTGCGGGTTTGCGGAGCCTCGCCCTCCCCGGATTCCGCCTTCCTAAACACGCTCTTGGTCCAAGGCCTGTGAGCCAGACTGTAGCACCTGCCGAGGACGGTGTCCAGCGCCGCCCAGCACTCGATCCCCCGCGCGTGCGCCCACTCGCCGACGTCGCCGATCGGGTCCTTCCCTGCGACGTTGGGCGCGCACGCCAGCACCGCCGACTTCGTCGCAAAGGCCGTCATGCCGCAGTCCAGCGCTTGGACGATGACCCGGTCCGGCTGCAGTTTCTGCTGGTCCAGCCAGCGCAGCGTCGGCACCGGGTCGTATTGCATCGGCGTGAGCCAGACGGAGACGTGGGAGAGCGGCCAGGGGCCGGTGTCGGCCTTGGGTGTCTGCCCGCCTGCGCCCGGCTGGGCGAAGGCCGAG
>Ga0210056_1002764_pt1 | contig 14566 bp, 15 predicted proteins | sample CryGeyCG2014_080_2_FD_183965 | JGI IMG/M metagenome (GOLD analysis project Ga0210056, IMG submission 183965) | Groundwater microbial communities from aquifer - Crystal Geyser CG07_land_8/20/14_0.80 (SPAdes) (version 2) | ecosystem: Environmental > Aquatic > Deep subsurface > Groundwater | place... | reverse complement strand
CAGTAGTTGAATATGCAAAAGAGAAAGGGGTAGAAGTAATTCAGAGTTTTGAATGGTGAAAAGGGGCAGGTGTCTTAAATGTGGAAAATTCAATTTAAGAATAAATTAATGAGATTAGTTGTAAAGACAACCAAGTGTATTGGTAAATTAATTGCATCTGTTCGAAACAGGAATCTAAAACAGATTAAGATTAAAAAGATTTTGGTAAATAGGTCTGATAGAATCGGGGATGCCATAATAACCCTTCCCTTTTTGTTGGAATTAAAGAAACAAGGCTATGATTTAACCATTATGACATCAACCTATAACGATTTTATCCTCAATAGGTTTTTCCCTACAATCCCCATGGATCATCCAATTCTTTCGCAAGAAAGCAAACCCAATTTATTATGGAAAGAATGCATTCAAAGGATCCGTAATACTCCGCAATTGATTGGCAACCATTTATCAAAGGATAAAGAGCCTGAGTTTGATATCTTTTTAGACCTGATGCTTGGAGAAAAATCTCCTGAAGGCATATACTATGCCCGTAAAAACAGACTGGCAAAATATTATATTGGATGTAATAAAGGACCACTTAATATCTTCCAGGATTACAGCCTGAAAAAGACATTAATAGAGCTTTCGGAACTTGATATTATTCAATACTATGAGAAACTGATAAATGATGGTCTGGGGATTAAGATTAAAACACCAGACTATATTGACATAGAATCCTTTAAGGAATATCAGCAAAAGGGATTCAATTTCAAGTTTCCTTTTGGTGTTGTCTTTATTGGCGGTGAACCAAAAAGAAATTTAACAATTAATCAATGGAAGATACTTATAGAAAGATTGGCTGAAGACATTAATATTGTGGTTATTGATGACCCTAAAAATATAATATTACCAAAAATTAGGGATGTGGTCAGAAATAAGAATGTTTATTTTATAAAAAACAGATACAACCTCTTTGAGCTTTTAAGCCTGACCAAAAAGGCACGATTTTTTATTGGAATGGACGGCGGCGGTAGCCATATTCTTTCTTTGCCAACCAATGCCATGATGATATTTACCTCAGAGATGAGAAATCCCTTTCGTCCGCATTCCAATAATAGTTACAAAACAATATTATTAAGGAATAATTTCAATATTGAAGAGACAAAAACATCTACTGATTTAATAAAAGCTATAGCGTTTAAGAGCCTTCCTTGCAGGCCATGCTTTGTCAAGTTTGAATGTAAAAAAAGAAAATGTATCGAAGGTGTTGATGTAGAATTGATTGCAGAATATATAAAACTTAAAAAGGTCGAGTGGATGTAAGATTATTAAATCTATGCCCTACTCCCTTTGTAAGCATAGCACACAATCGCCAATTCGTGAATTTTTCAAATCCTTTTAAGAATGCCAAAAATTTTACTTGTAAAGATACAAGATATATGCTATAATATTTACTAACTACTCAAGTAGTTACAAATAACTTATGTCAGGAGAGGTGTAAAAAAAATGAAAAAAGATATCCATCCCAAATGCGTTGAGATGACCATTGCCTGTGCTTGTGGGGCAGAATTTCCTACCATGAATACCGTACCAAAACTAAGGGTAGAAATATGCTCTAATTGCCACCCATTCTTTACCGGAAAACAAAAGTTTGTTGATTCTGCCGGAAGGGTGGAAAAATTCAGAAAGAAATATGGAGAGGCAAAGGCTGCAGAAGAAGTAGCGTAATCGTTCAGCTTGGATAGGAGGTAACCGTTCATAGCTTACAGTTATCGGTTTACGGCTACAAAAAACTGTGAACCGACAATCGACAACCGTGAACGGTTATGATAGGAGAGCACTCATGCGAGTTGAATTATTAGAGCATACCCAAAGTCCGGAACAACTAGTATTTCTTGCAGCTAAGTTGTGTTATTCCAACGCTGATATAGATGAATTACTCCAAAAGGTGATGACAGAACAAATAACTACCTTCATCCGCAAGCTGTTGAAAATAGGGCATCTTTCTCCCTTTGAGCATGTCAGCTTTACCTTTGGAATTGAGGGCATATCCAGGGCAGCATCCCATCAATTGGTCAGGCATAGAATCGCCTCTTATTCTCAGCAAAGCCAGAGGTATGTAACTTATCAAAATCTTGAGTTTGTAATGCCGGAAAGTATTTCTTCTTCAGGGCTGTCTTCAAAGTATCTTAAGGCAATGGAGTATCTTCAAGGGATTTATCATGAACTTATCGTTTCTGGTATCCCTTCAGAAGATGCCAGATTCGTCCTGCCAAATGCATGTGCCACCAAAATAATCGTAACCATGAATGCCAGAGAGTTAATGCATTTTTTCCGCTTGAGGTGTTGTAATCGTGCCCAATGGGAGATACGGGATATGGCTGTAGAGATGTTGGACTGTGTGAAAGCTGTTGCACCCAATATCTTTGCTAAGTCTGGTCCTGCTTGTACTATCGGTAATTGCCCGGAAGGGGAGATGTCTTGTGGCAAGCCGTGGAAAAGGGGCGGTGATAGTTAATGTTAGAAGCAATACTTATGTTATCTGGAGTTGCTTTGATTGCAGTTATTTTTACCATAGTTGTTTCCTTCAAGACTCGTAAGGGTCATCATACAAATCAGTGAGTAAAGGAGCATGACATATTATGGCAATAAAGAAAATAAGGATAGGAATGTTTACTGTCTTTAAGGATATTGACATTGATTTTTGCAAAGGCATTAATATCCTTATCGGGGAAAACGGTACAGGGAAAACGCATTTGTTGAAACTGTTGTATATTGACTGCGATCGATTTCCTGGACAAAGATTACGACCATATTTTAATTGCGAAGGGGTGTCTATTGGAAATGAAGGGGTAGATTATTATGAAGAAAATATGTCAAGGAAATCAATTTTTATCCCTGCAAAAGAAATGCTTTCTCACTCTAAAGGATTGTTGGCATTAGATAGGGAAAGAACTATACCATTTGATAAAACCTTGATAGATATTGTTTCAAAGGCAGAGCTTGGAGAGTTCAAGGCAGTAACTAAGTTTCATGAAAAATTGCTTTCGACTATTTCAAAAATTATTGATGGTGAGGTTATTTATGAAAATGATACCTTCTATATTTTGAAAAATAATGGCTTAAAGATTGAGTTTTCGATGGAAGCAGAGGGTTTTTGCAAATTTGGACTTTTGTGGAAACTTATTCGCAACGGATTGCTTGAAAAAGATACTATTCTATTTTGGGACGAACCTGAAGCAAATATAAATCCTCAACTAATCCCTGTTCTTGTAGAGATACTCCTTGAACTTCAACGAAACGGTGTGCAAATATTTCTCGCTACACATGATTATAATCTGGCAAAATATTTTGAGGTAAAGCAAAAAAAAGAAGATAATATTGTTTATCATAGTCTGTTTAAGACTAAGAGCGGTGTGCAATATACTAAAGCGGTAACCTATGAAGATATAGCAAATAACCCAATAGAAGAAGCTGGTGAAAAATTATATGCTGACATACTTAACTCAACTTTCGGAGAGATAACAGCAGATGAATGATAAAATATATTATGAAAGCAACCTGTGTTTGGACTTTACAAAATCTCGACTTGCAAAAAAAGTAGATAAAAAGGGGTTCGGTGGATTATCATCTGTTGATTTTATTGTTGAAACGGAAAACAAGAGTATTTTTATTGAAGTCAAAAATATATCCAGTGGAGAGGAAGAACAACAAAAAGAATGGATTAATGAACTGTCAAAGCCAAAGCAAAATCCTTTTCTGTTTAAGATGGGCGTTAAATTTAAGGATACGATTTTGAAAAAATGGGCAATGAATGAGGACTATGATAAAGAAATCCACTACATAGTAATACTCAAATTTGATAAGTTTAATGTAAGTCAGCGGTATAAACTATGGAAAGAGTTTCATTCCTATCTGCCTCTTTGTCTAAGAACCAATCCTGATTTCAAACGAAAGGTAACCTTGACACGGTGGAAGATATATAATGTTGAAGAATGGAATAATGATACATATTATCGTAAATTTCCTATAAGGGTATTGGGACATGTTTGAAGAACTAAAACAATTAAAAAACGAATACGAAGATTTAGCCCATAAATTAGCAGACCCATCCATTATGACTGATATGGAGACATATAAAAAGTATGCCAAAAAAAGGTCGCAAATAGAGCCACTGGTAGAAAAATGGATGGAATGTGAAAAGATAGAGAAAGAAGTCTCTGCGTGTAACTCATTATTGGATCAGGAACAAGATGAGGAATTAAGGCAAATGGTTACGGAAGAGATTGAAGGGTTGAAAGAAAAAAAAGAAGAGTTAATCAAGCAGATTGAAGATATTCTGACCCCTGATGAAGATGCTCAATATATAAACAAAAACTGTATTATGGAAATTCGGGCTGGTACAGGTGGAGAGGAATCAGGGCTTTTTGCTGGAGACCTCTTTCGAATGTACTCTCGTTATATTCAAAATATGGGCTGGAAGTTAGATGTTATGAGTTCAAACCCTACGGAAATGGGAGGATTTAAGGAGATAGTCTTTTCTGTAGAGGGTGAAAATGCGTATAATTGTCTCAAATTTGAGAGCGGAACCCATCGTGTCCAACGAGTGCCAGTTACAGAAACAAGTGGACGAATTCATACCTCAGCTGCTACTGTTGCAGTAATGGTTGAACCAGAGGATGTAGAGATAGCAGTTCGACTGGAGGACTTAAAGATTGATACCTATCGATCAACCGGAGCAGGCGGCCAACATATTAATACCACCGATTCTGCCATAAGGATCACCCATCTGCCCAGTGGACTGGTGGTAACCTGCCAAGATGAAAGATCACAACATAAGAACAAGGCAAAGGCAATGCAGGTTCTTCGGGCAAGATTATTTGCTTATGCTCAGGAACAACAGAACTCTGAACTCTCTCAAACTCGTAAACTACAGGTTGGAACAGGGGACAGGAGTGAAAAGATAAGAACATATAACTACCCACAAAACAGAATAACAGACCATCGCATTGGGCTGAGCCTTTACAAACTTGAATTAATTATGAGTAGTGGTGGATTGGATGAAATGATTGCCGCTCTTGTTAAAGCAGCAAAGGTGAAAGGGATGGGGAAAGGAAGTCTCTAAGTATTTTAATTCAGCAATTCTCATTATGGCAAAACTTATGTTCAAAGGGGAATAAGGGAATAGAGGAGATGGTATCGATTATCAACAGAATTGTCGGTAGGACAGGCATTTCTGCCTGTCCTGTTGCAGATGACAGGTAAGAATGCCTGTCCTACCGATTAATCTCCATATCTCCCCCTTATCCATTTTACCATAATGAGAATTGCTGATTTTAATTTTTTTTACTTGACTTGAGTGGCTTTTATAAGGTATAATATTCATCAGATGGTGGAAACAAAATAAAGCCACCAACAATTCAAACTGGGAGGATATCTTCAATAACTTAAGGAGGATGTCCAATGGAGGGATGGGGTACAATATTTTTGACATTTACAGGGACAATTTATCTGATAATGATGGCATATGTGTCTTATCGGATAAAAAGGTCTACTGAATCTACCAGAGCACTGGTAAATGAAATAAAGGAGATAAGAAAGGAAGAGTCTAAACCGTATGTAGTTATTGATATTAAACCTAAAGAACAAGCCCCGCAGATACTTGAGGTAAAGGTAGCAAATATTGGCGGCGGTCCTGCGTTTAATATTAAGTGTGGTTTTCAACCCGATATTGTTTACCGAAAGGAGTCGGGGATAATGCTCTCAGATCTCCCTATATTTAAGGGATTAGCACACCTTGCACCAGGGGAACAAACGAGATTTTTCTTTGCAGCCGCAGTTGAATACATGACTTGCAAAAATAACCCAAAGGAATTTGAGGCAAAAACCTCTTATTCAGACATCTTTGGGGATAGCCATGAAAAGTCATACCATATTGACTTGACAGTCAGGACAGCCCTTTTGTTTGCTGAGGAAAAGGGGTTGAATGATGTTGTAGTTGAGATAGAAAGGTTAACCAGAGAGGTTTGCTGGTTAAGAAAAAATATTGAAACTTTTTTTGAAAAGGATGTGGAAGAAACAAAGAGACCTGATATGGGAACACTAAAAGGGATTTATCGGGAGATGAAGAGGTAGGGCAATTTTAGATGAGAATTATGGGCTTAGATGTTGGCGATAAATATATAGGTGTAGCCTTGAGTGATCCCTTGGGCATGTTTGCTCAGCCGCTATCGGTTATAACAAGGGAAGGGGAGAAGGAAACAATGGAGATATTGAAAGAGATTATCTCAACCTCTCAGGTTTCCAAGATAGTATTTGGCTTGCCAAAAAATATGAATGGCAGTATTGGACCACAGGCAGAAAAGGTGCTTAACTTTATTGAGAGGCTTAAACAAGCCGTAATATCTACTCCAAGCCTCTCCTATGAGAGGAATGTTGTTGAATTTGTGTCATGGGATGAACGGCTTTCCTCGAGGGCTGCGGAAAATGCCATGCTTGAGGCAGGATTATCCCGGGACAAAAGGAAGAAGATGGTGGATAAAATTGCTGCGGCATTGATTTTGCAAGGATATTTGGATAGCAGGGTGACATTCAGCAATTAAGTGTTTAGCTGTCGGCTAAGGTAAGGAGTCAAGAAAAAATAAGTTGTATACCAAGAGTCACTCAAGACGCTTGGCTGGCAAGGCGTGAGAAGCGAGCATACTACTGTTCGTAAGCGACGAACAACGAAGCCAGCCAAGATGGATCGGTGACACGACTCCTGCAAGTTATTTTTTCTCCGGCGACTAAGGAAAAACAAGACACAACAGGCAGGCTCGTTTTCTGGTTTTAGCTGACTGATTGCTAACCGCTGACAGCTTATAATTTATAATTATGGAGGTGTAGGGATAAGATGAGTAAGCATGGTATTTCTGGAAATGTTGATATGGGTGATATCAAGAGTAGCTTTACCTTTTCTAAGGGTAAAGGTATTGTGGGGATAGTGGAGCTTGGAGAGGCTCAGGGTGAGTTTGTCTATATGCGAGATAAGGGCATTGTCGGTACAGTAAAAATGGGGGATACAGATGGAGAGTTTACCTACTCAAAGGATAAGGGTATTTTTGGAACAATAATGCTGGGCAAAGTGCCGGCAGAGTTTATTTATACAAAGGACAAGGGCATTATTGGTGTATTGAAGATGGGAGATGCTGCTGGTGAATTTACTTATACCAAAGCCAGAGGCATATTTGGTACAACTATGATGGGGGATGCAATTGGTGAATTTACCTATTCCAAGCATAAAGGAATTACCGGAAATATAGCCTTGCGGAATATAACTGCTCCATTTTCCTATACCTTAGCCAAGGGTATTGTCGGGATATTAAACCTTGATGGTATAGAGGGAAGTTTTACCTATTGGAAGGATAGGGGTATCTTTGGGACCATTGATCTTGGGGATGCTAAAGGAAATTTCAAATTTAACTCTCAAAAAGGTATTGAAGGTACGGTTGCCCTTGGAGAGGCTACAGGAGAGTTTATTTATTCGAAGGATAAGGGGATTGTTGGAATGATAGACCTTGATGGGGTAAAAGGGGAATTTACCTATTCAAGGGAAAAGGGTATCATGGGTGTCATTGAAATGGATGAAATAAAGAGTGATTTTACCTATACAAAGGAAAAGGGTATCGTTGGTATTGCGGAAATGGGGGACGCTAAGGGTGAATTTACTTATACAAAGGAAAGGGGTATACATGGATATATAGATATGGGCGGCATTCGAGGCTCGTTTACTTATTCTAAGAATAGTGGCATGGTAGGAACGGTGGAGGCTCCGTCATCATTTGGTATGGATGTATATGCTGAACCCTCATCTGTACCATTTGTATCATCTATGGCAGTACCTGTTGAACAACCGCCAGAGATGCTACCTCCTGTGGAACAACCTGTAGGGAGAAGAGATATGGAAATTCCATGGGAATTAATTTCCCACGATGATGTTATCTCTATACCTGTGAATATCCCCACCGTTGCCCCTTTGGCAGAAGGGAAAAGGGTTGGTATTGCTGAGGTAATTGACATAGAAACATTGAAAGAGTCAAGGGCTGAGGCAGAATCAGCAAAAAAAGCAAAGGAAGAAAAGAAACAAACAGGTTCGGACGGCTACACCTACTTTGGTGACCATGGCGGCATCCCAATTGAGAAGATAATAGAAGAGGTGGAAAAGAGTTTTTAAGGGAATTGCAACTCAACAATGTGATAGATTCCTGCCGGAGTTTACCCTCGTGGAGCTTGTCCTCACGAAAGTGGGGAACGGGGGCAGGAATGACGATTCCCCTGACCACTCATGAGAGCACGAAGGCTGTCATTCCCGCCCTCGTTTCCACGAGGGTAAACTCCAGCGGGAATCCATGTGACGCAACTCGGGGATGCAGCGGTGGGCTATCTGTCATTCCTGTGAAGGCGGGAATCCAGAGTTATGCAGCAATTCTCATTATGGCAAAACTTATGTTCAAAGGGGAATAAGGGAATAGAGGAGATGGTGTCGATTATCAACAGAATTGTCGGTAGGACAGGCATTTCTGCCTGTCCTGTTGCAGATGACAGGCAAGAATGCCTGTCCTACCGATTAATCTCCATATCTCCCCCTTATCCATTTTACCATAATGAGAATTGCTGATTTATATGATCTATATTCCTATAGGAGGATTTATGAAAAAGCTGAGTCGTCGAGAATTTATCCGTGATAGTGGCATAGCATTGGCTGGGGGTGGGCTGGCTTTATTTATTGCCCCATCAATAGTTAGTTCAGCCACAAAGTATGACTGGACAAAGCATGAATATGGTTATACCATTGAGATAGACCGCTGTATTGGCTGTGGAATGTGTGCTAAAGCATGTAAGGCAGAAAATAGTGTACCAGATACATTCTACAGAACATGGGTGGAGCGATATTCCTATCTTAAGAATGGTGAGGTGGTGGTTGATTCTCCAAAGGGAGCAATGGATGGCTTTGGGTCAAATTTCAAAGCAGATGAACTTGATAAGGCATTCTTTGTCCCCAAGATGTGTAATCACTGTAGAAATCCAAGATGTGTTCAGGTCTGTCCGGTTGGGGCTTCATATATCACTAAGGAAGGGGTTGTTCTGGTAGATAAAAAACATTGTGTGGGTTGTGCCTATTGTGTTCAAGCCTGCCCTTATGGTGCCAGATATATCCACCCAAAGCTGAGCACGGCTGACAAATGCACTTGGTGCTATCATCGTATCACCAAAGGGATGCTGCCTGCCTGTGTCCTTGCCTGTCCAAGAAAGGCAAGAAAGTTTGGCGATATCAGGGATACATCTTCTGAGGTGTATAACCTTGTGAAGATCCATCGGGTGCAAGAGCTTAAGCCTGAATTAAAGACCAATCCACGGGTTTCATATATTGGTCTGGATAAGGAGGTAAGATGATGCATGAAATTATAGGTGCGGGATATTGTTATCCCAATGAATTACATCATTACTGGAGTATACTGATAGTCCTCTATCCCTATATTACTGGATTGATAGCCGGGGCATTTATTATCTCCTCTTTCTATCATGTCTTTGGGATGAAGGAATTACAGCCTATTGCCAGATTTTCTCTCATCTCTGCGTTAGGCTTTACCTTTTGTGTTGGCTTACCGCTTCTTTTTCATCTGGGTCATCCTGAACGGGCACTTAACATGCTGTTTACCCCACATCTTACCTCAGCTATGGCTGGGTTTGGGATTATTTACGCCAGCTATGGGGTGTTGTTATGTCTGGAGGTATGGCTTATCTTTCGGCCTGAGATTGTCCGGTATGCCAACCAGACAAAGGGGGTGATAAAGCTTTTTTACAGTACTTGCCTTAGGTCTTACCCATGAGCTCTCTGAAAGGGAGAAAAAAATTGATAAAAAGCTCATCCAATTCTTTGCTGCCATCGGTATCCCGGCAGCTTGCTTACTTCATGGCTACACAGGTTTTATCTTTGGTTCGGTTGTTGCCAATCCCTGGTGGTCAACGCCCTTGATGCCGTTTATCTTTATACTATCAGCCATGGTTTCAGGTATTGCCATAGGGTTTGTGGTGCTGCGGAACCCTAAGGGAATGGTGATGAATCTTCTGGTAATGGTCTCCTCAATATTGCTTATCATTCAGGTTGCTTCCATGAGATGGAATGTGATCATTGGCGGACAGCTTTTCTCTAAGAGTTTCAGAGGATTTACCGAGCATCTGCATACCTGCTTGAATGAGGTGTTGTTGGAATATTATTCACCATTTTGCAAGCTGCTGAGTTATCTGCATATTAACCTGTTTGGGCTGGAGCGGATAATGGTTTCAGGTGGTATTCTGGCACTGTATTTTGTCTTTATTGTGGTTTTTTGTAAATTGTTGCCACCGTTTGAGAAGACAGAGGATGTAATTGATTAGGGGGGTGATATGTGCAAATGTTTGGCAGAGATACTCTGTGAAATGAACAGAACAGTTAATACGACAGGCTGTTACGAAACTAAAAATCAAGGGTGCTGGCATACCACATATGGTATCTGTCAAGGAAATGTGGACAACATATTGTATGCCTCTCATGCCAAATTTCTATTTCGTAACAGCCTGACGAGGAGGTGTAAATATGTCAGAAGTATTAGTGGAAGAGCAGACAGAGCGAAGGGATTTTATCAAGAAGGCGGCTTTAGGAGTGATTGGTGTTACTGCGGCAATATCCGCAGTAACATCCGCAATTCCGAGAAAAGCATTAGAGGCAGCGAAAATAATCCCAACCAAAAAAAATCAGTTTGGAATGGTTATTGACTTGCGGCGATGTACCGGCTGTCGTGCCTGTCAGGTAGCTTGTAAGGCAGAGAATGGTGTCTCGCTTGGTGGTTTTAGAAGCTGGGTAAATTATACCGAGGCAGGTGCTTACCCTAAGGTTAAGAAAGAGTTTACCCCAAGGGGCTGCAATCACTGCACCCAGCCTGAGTGCGTCAAGGCATGTCCGGTTAAGGCTATCTCTAAAGGGGCCAATGGGATTGTGCTTGTTGACCAGACCAAGTGTAAAAACCTTAAGAGGCGCATCAAGAAATGTCCTTATGGAGCCATCCATACTGACCCGATAATCCTTAAGGCAAACAAGTGTACCTTTTGCCTGCATCGGGTAGAAGCAGGGCTGGTGCCTTCATGCGTCAATACCTGTCAGGGTAGAGCCAGAATATTTGGGGATTTAAGCGACCCTATGAGCGAGGTATCAAGGCTGATAGTGTCGCAGGTTACGACCACACTTGCCCCAAAGATCGGTGAACCAAATGTCTATTATGTTGGCATTAGTGCGGCAGGAAATACCGGGACAGATGACGAGTGGATGAAGAAGAATCGTGAGTTCTCTATGTTGCGGAAATAAAGGAGGTGTAAAAAATGAAGCTGAATAGAAGAGATTTCTTAAAAATAGGGGCAGCATCGGGTGCGGCTCTGAGCATGACCCCATCACTGCTTTGTGCTATGGAATTGGAAGAAGGCGGTAAGGATGTGAGTGTGGGAACAAATTGGGGCAAGGGCAAGAATCGTCAGGCTATCCCTACAACCTGTCTTCAGTGTAATATTGAGGATGGACTGTTAGCCTATGTTGAAGATGGACGGCTGGTCAAGATAGAGGGCAACCCCAAACACCCGGGTACCCGTGGCAAGATTTGTGCCAAGGGGCAAGCCGGTATCAATACTGTTTATTCGCCTGACAGGATTCTCTATCCACTAAAAAGGGTAGGTGCCAGGGGTGAAGGTAAGTGGAAAAGGATTACATGGGATGAGGCATTGGATGAGATTGCAGGAAAGATTAAAGAGACTATAGCTCGGGACCCAAACGAGGTTATGTTCCACTATGGTCGAGATAGAACGAGTGGCTATACCAAACGGTTTATGCAGGCAATTGGCTCTGCTACCATGGGTAGTCACACCTCTATTTGTGAATCCTCAAAGAAGATAGGTATGGAGCCCACTTGGGGTCCGGATATTGAGACACCTGATTTTGAGAATACAAAGTATATCCTGAACTTTGGGTCAAATATCTATGAAGCCGCCTACTTTCACAACACTTATATCCAGAGGTTAATTGATGGTAGGGTAAAGAATGGGGCAAAATTAGTCACCTTTGATGTACGGCTCTCAAATACTGCCGGCAAATCAGATGAGTGGCTGCCAATATTTCCAGGGACCGATGGTGTAGTGGCATTAGCCATGGCTAATATTATTATGCAAAAGGGGTTGGCTAATACTACATTTATCAACAAATGGACAAATGTTACCGCTGACCAGCTAAAGGAGTACCTTGCAAAATATACACCTGAAATGGCTGAGAAAGAAAGCGGTGTCCCGGCAAAGGATATTCGCCGAATTGCCATTGAGTTTGCCAAGGCTACACCGATGTGTACTACCTACACCTATCGTGGGCCAGCCATGCACCTTAATGGTTCTTACAATGAAAAATGTACGATGTTGCTTAATATTATTGTTGGTAATATCGACAAGAAGGGTGGCTATTGTCTGCCACGGGGTATGGGTTGGAGTAATCCTGCTCCCAAACCACCCAAGCCGGCAAAGCAAAGTATTTTGAGTAACCCACCTGAATATCCTTTGGCTGGGCACCATGTTTCACATCATATTGCTCATGGGATACTTGAGGGCAGACAAAAACTGAGCGTATACATCTGGTATATGCATAATCCTTGCTATGCCAACCCGGATGCCGGAACATGGGATACTTTGCTCAAGGATACAGAAAAAATGCCGTTTACCGTAGCAATTGATGGGTTCATCAGCGAGTCCTCTGATCTGGCAGATATTATTCTGCCGGATTCAAGCTATATGCAGCGGCATGACTCTGAGTCAATGCCATCGGCACTGCTTCCATGGGTTGGGGCAAGGGTGCCAGTGGTCAAGAACATTGGAGAACAGCGAGAGGTAAAGGATATGCTGCGGGATTTAGCACAGAGGATTGGTCCAGAGGTGGGTAAATACTTTGAACTTACCCCGGAGCAGTTTCTTGAGCATCAGATGAATAGTGTGCCAGGACTGAAGGAAAAGGGCGGGCTTAGCTTTATTCGTGAACATGGGGTATTTCCGGTTTATGGACCAGAGGCAAAACCTGAGTTTGAAACTTATAAAAAAGAGCTAATGAAGGATAGTGAGGGTAATTTCATCTGTCCAGATACGAAATGTGCTACCTCATTAACCGAGCATGAGGAGTATAATGGCATTAGTCTTAACTGTCCTATGCATAAGAAGGTGGTGGGCACTAAGATTGGTGATAAGGCTTATACCGGCTTTAACACCCCATCCAAGAGACTTCATGTCCATGTTGAGGCATGGGAGGAGTATGGCTTTAAACCAATGCCATATTATTTTCCCATTCCAGAGCATGAGGAGATAAAGGCTGGCAAGGGCAATAAGTTAGTTATGACCACCTATAAGATCAATACCCATGTCCAGTCAAGGACATCAGCCTGCAAGTGGTTGTCTGAGATACACCATAATAACCCAATGTTGATTAACCCCAGGACAGCCGCAGAAAGGGCTATCAAAGAAGGCGATCTGGTGCGGGTAACCTCAAAAATCGGTTATCTGGTTACCAAAGCCCATGTAACCGAAGGAATTCACCCCAAGGTAGTGGCTATTTCTACCCATAGTGGACACTGGAAGTATGGACCTGTATCTCGGGCAAAGAAGGATATGCCCACTCCTTATGGTCAGGCAGATGCGGATGTCAGCAAAAATCTGTGGTGGGATGATATTGGTGTCCATCCAAACAGAATCATCCCTATCTCCACAGACCCTATTGGTGGAAGTCAGGCATGGATGGATACTGTAGTGAGCGTGGAAAAAGCGAAGGCTACGGATAAATATGGCGATATCAAGGTTAACCTTGAGGCGGCAAAAAAGGCTTACCACGATACGCTGGGATATGCTACAAAGAAGCAAGGGGGGAGCATAGCGGGGGACATTAATCAGGCTATCAGGCTGTAGTGTCGCGTCAACCACATTGCGATATCGCAAATAGGGGACGATGTCATCTCAAAGGAGTACTTGACCGAGGGATCTTAATGATATGAAGGCAGAGGAAAGATTTCTCCTTGAGAAGGTTCATTGTAGGGGCAGACCTGTGTGTCTGCCCTTCTTGCTACGAAAGGAGATAATATGCAAGGTTTATTTGCAGGTCTGGTGCTGGTTATGATTCTTGCTGGATGTGAGTGCAGAATAGGCAATATTTCGGTGGATGAGGCAACGAAGTTTCTGGATGGTAACAATAGTGTGGTTATCCTTGATGTCCGCACACTGCCAGAGTATTCCTCAGGTCATATCCCCGGTGCCAGATGTATACCAATTGATATGCTTACCGCAAGACTGGGCGAGTTGGATGCAGAAAAATTAACTATTGTTTATTGCAAGCCCGGGTGTAATCGCAGCCAGAGGGCATGTCAGATACTTAAGACAAATGGATTCAAGCAGGTGAAGAATATGAACGGTGGGATAGATGCCTGGCTTAAAATGGGTGGAAGGGTAGATGGGGCAGCTACAGAAACAACAATGTGCCCTGGTTGGGTGTTGGGGCATGGGT
>Ga0210056_1002752_pt1 | contig 14605 bp, 17 predicted proteins | sample CryGeyCG2014_080_2_FD_183965 | JGI IMG/M metagenome (GOLD analysis project Ga0210056, IMG submission 183965) | Groundwater microbial communities from aquifer - Crystal Geyser CG07_land_8/20/14_0.80 (SPAdes) (version 2) | ecosystem: Environmental > Aquatic > Deep subsurface > Groundwater | place... | reverse complement strand
AAGTGCAAGCCATCTGATGAACCGAGATCATCCTTATTATCATAAAAATAGTCGCTGGTAATTCTTCCTACAGCAACAATAGTGTTTGGAGATTTATAGGCAATTACAGGATCTCCTATATTTATTTTATCTCTAAAACGCAGGAGGGTATCTTTTGCTACTTTGGGATTTCTGTATTTTCTCATACTGGCCTGTTTTTCAATTTCCTCTCCGGTCATGTTTGAAATATCATCCATATGCCAACCAACTGCTACTACGCCATATCTTAAAAATGCTTCTGCGTAAGCGTCTTGTCTTTCATGTCCTGCTACAATTCTATGGATATTTTCTAACATTTAAAAATCCTATTATAAATAAAACATCTTCCCCGCATTTGCAAAAAATAAAGCTTCTGTTTAATCAGCCTCATTGACCGATGGAAGTTCCAACAACTTAATTGATGGAAGAGATGCACCTACAATGCCTTCAAGATCTCCACGCATACCGGCAATATTTAAAACTACTTTTTCTATTTGTTTATCTCGTTTAGACCAAATACTTTCCATCGCTCTTTTTTCAGAATCCAAATCTTTCTTCATTGCAATAAAGGCTTCCATTATTGCCTGAACGCGATTGCGAAATTCTATACCCATTAAATAATTATAAACGACTTCTTTCTTTTCTTCTTTACCAGTCTCAATTTCACGAGCTTTATTGATTTGAATTAATAATGTTCTTAAAGCTAGGCCTAGGCTTATTGCTGAAGGAATATCTGTAACCCAAACAGTTTCTATTTGGCGAAAATGATGGAGTCCTTTTGGCAAAGTTTCTGAGACAATAACCGCTAAATCTGCTTTTGCAGAACGTTGATTGTCTTTTAATTTTTGAAGCCACTCATCGCTCCAGTTTTTTGCTCTTTTAGTTTCCCACAATATCTTGCCACACTCTCTTCCAGTTTGTGTTTTAACGATTTGAATTATATCGGCGCCCTTAATGCCAGATGAAACGGAATTAATATCATCAAAGAGGAATTCGTTTTTTAATAACTGCTCCAACTCTAATTCAAGCACTTCTCCCTGCATCTTTTGTGATCCCTGCTCTGCTTTACGCTTAAGATCTTCTATTTGTCGACACATATCAGCAAGCTGTTTATCTTTCTCTGCGTCTTTTAAGCGGTGTTGGTCTTCAAAATTTTTCTGCGCACTCTCTAATATTTTTCGCCGTTCCTCATCTACTTTTCGCATCATTTCTAATTCTATTGTCTTTTCTTTTTCCTCTAGCTCTCTTTGCTTTCTACGTAATTCTAATTCTGCCTTTTGGCTTTCAATTAGTTTTTTATCTCTTTCGGCTAACATTTCTCTCAAGTCTTTTATTTCTATATCTAATGCCTCTTTGGCTCTTTTCTTAGCATACTCCTCGATATGCTTCATTTCAACTTCTAGCTGCTTCAGCGCATCTTCTTTTTCTCTTCTACTTTTTTCTTCCAAACGTTTCTGCTCTTTTTCATACCGTTCGGTAATTTCCTTCTCTTTGGACTCAACGCTTTTCTGCGTTTCGTCCTTCAACTCTTTGATTGTTTTTTCATATTTTTTAGCAATAGCAATCTCTAAATCATGAGAGATTGCTTGTGAAAGAGGAAACTCTGCACCACATTCTGGGCACTTTATTAGTTCATTAGCCATAATAACTTCTCCTTAACTTACCTATCAATGCAGAATGCGTTTCTAAATATACTAGTTTATTTTTTTGCAAATGCAATGATAGATTCGCAAACTTTACTTAAAATAGCTGATTTCTTCCCCTGCGTCCACAACTCCTCTAAAACAGCAGTGATCAACATGGAATTCTTTGGTTTTAATTCTTCCCACTCATTTTCTTTCTTTACTTTTGCCTCTGCCGCTTCCCATATTGCTTTTCCAACATCTTCTTTTACAACATCATGGATTCTTGTAGGCCACATAACAACATTTTCTTCCCATAATATTTCTTCTGATAAAGGGTTCTTTTTCACATTGCATAAATTTAAAATACACGCATTGTACTTCCCCTGTTTAGTGGACTGTTTGTAAAGATGTAAAGAACTGCCTTTCAAATTCAAAGGGGCTCATATAGCCCAACGACGAATGGGCCCTTTTTCTATTGTAATACGTTTCTGCGTATTCAAAGATCTCGCGCTTGGCTTCTTCTCTTGTTTTAAACCTGTAGCGGTTAATCTTTTCAACCTTCAATGTGTGGACGAAACTCTCTCCTACGGCGTTATCCCAGCAGTCGCCCTTACGGCTCATGCTTGGTATTATCTGGTATTTTTTAAGCAGCTCTTGATAATCACCGCTGGCGTATTGGCTGCCCCTGTCAGAGTGATGAATAAGCCCTTCCGGAGGGCTGCGACGCATTATAGCTTGCTTTAAAGCATTCTGCGTCAATTCATCCGTGATATTCTCTGACATCGCTAATCCTACCACGCCCCTGTAATACAGATCAAGCACAAACGCCAGATAAAGCCAGCCTTCCCATGTCCAGATATATGTTATATCCGAGACCCATATCTTATTGGGTTTATCTGTTATAAAATTGCGCTGCAATAAGTTAGGCGCTACGGGCCAGTTGTGCTTTGAATTAGTCGTAGCCCTGAACTTACGTTTGTGCACAGCCACAAGGTTATCTATGCGCATAAGACGGGATACACGATTCAGAGAACAGGTTATGTTTACCCTGCGCAGTGCGTTATGTATTCTTGGGCTGCCGTAGTTAGAGTTATGTTCCGCAAATATCTGCCTTATCTCAATGAGCAAGTGTTCATTATCTATGCTTCTATGGCTTTTAGGCCGATTTTTCCAACAGTAGTAACCGCTCTTTGACACTTCCAAGGCATGGCATATCTTCCAGACAGGATACGTTGAGCGGTATTCATCTATGAATCTAAACCGTTGCCCGTCGTTTTTGAAAATATGCCTACTGCTTTTTTTAGTATGTCGCGCTCCATCTGGACATCTCTTAACTCTTTACGGAGCGCTGAAAACTCTGTCAGATGCCCTTTCCCCGGAAATGCCTTATCCCCATCATTGCTAAACTTCTTCTCCTGTAAACAGGATGCCGTTTACGGCTTCCAGTTATAAAGCTGGTTCTGATGTATGCCTAGGCTTCTGGCTACCTCTGCTACAGTATGGCCGCTTTCAGTGCACATTTTTACAGCTGAAACCTTTCCCGTAAACGGGATGTCGTTTACGACTAAATCCCTGTCAAACCGCTTAAACTTATGCCTCTCCCCATCCATAGGACACCTCCTGTTTTAGAGCCGGTGGTTATGCTACCACCAACTCTTCGTTGTGTCCACTTTTTCGGGGGAAGATCATTGTTAAAATTTTTCTCTATTTGCTCTTTGGTAAATTTAAATTCGGCAAAGAACCTATTATCAAAATTCATAATTTTATCCTGATATGTTTTGTTTTTAAAACCTGGGAGATAAAAGGATCTTTATTTTTGATTCTTTTTTTGAATTCGTTTTCGTCCATATTAACCACGTTTATTTCTCTGTTAATTTCTTTTTGAAATTTATTCAATCTTTTCTGCAGAAACGCAATGCTATGATCTCCTACAACTAATAAATCTATATCGCTATGAACATCCATTTTGTCCCTGGCATATGAACCATAGATATAAACTTCTTTAATATTAGTTGTCGCATCCATAATTTTCTTCAATCTATCCTCAAATCCGATTGTTTTAAGAACGATCTTTTTATATTCAGCATATAAAGGATACTTTTCATTAATGCCGTAAAGTTTTAAATTACCTCTTTTTTGACGGGTTAAGATGCCTCCTTTTTCTAATTCGTTTAGTTTTTTTACAAGATTTCTCTTATCCAGCTCCAGATTTTTTACCAGCTCATTTACATAGAGGCTCTCTTTTGGATTAATAAAAAAATAATTTAATAACTTTCCTGTAACCTTTGATTTTAAAGAAATCATGTTATCCTCTTTTTACACCTATAAGTGTAGCATATTACACTTGTATTGTCAAGGACAAATTTTTGGTAGCCCCAACCCGCGCTGTCCACTACGGGTAATTGATTTCCAATACGTCTTCGCAACTTTCTACTCCTGTAATTATATCATACGGCGCGTTTTTGTAAATCATAATCTTCGCCATTCTTTCCTTTGGATTTACAGCGATTTCCTTCACAAACTGCCTTATAAAATGCTTCTTTTCTTCTATATTACCGTGATCCAGGATATCCCTGAAATTATTCAGGTAACCCATCATCTTAGTGGTAACTTGCCCTATATTGATCTTTTCCTTTATACTTGTTGTAATTCTGCTGCGTTCATCTAATAACGCATCCCTCTTATGCTCCAGCTTGTTGATATTTTGCACAGCCCTGTCTATGCTAAGGCCCTTTTCGACTGCCTGTTCCCAATTTCTCACTTTTAGAGCCGTTTCCTTAAGCTCTATATCCAGCTCTTTTAATTTCTCATCCGTTGTGCCCTGCATCAAAGACAATTTTTCTTTAATCTCCTCTTCTATGCCCTCTCTCCATTCTTTATTATCTAATTTATTCGTTATCCAGCTGATAATTTTATTTTCCAGGCTGTCTGCGTCTATTTGCCAGCTTATGCATGACTCGGAACCATAGGAATGGTATCCACTGCAGATATATATCCGCCTTATTTTATCCTTTAAGTGATAACGCCTTCCATGCCAGTTTGACCTGCAAACAGTGCAATACATAATACTGCTCAATAAATACGGGCTCTCCGGCTTATCTTTCTTTGTAAGAAACCAACCGCCCAAAAATGCCTGATGCGTTCTTGCCTGAACCTTATCCCACAATTCTTTCGATATTATGGGCTCATGCGTATTCGCTGTAACTATCCAGTCTTTTTTAGGATTGAATTTTGCGTCACCGTTACGCCTGTGATAATTGCGGATATTGTAAACTGTATTGCCTATATACGCTTGATTATGAAGAACGCTCCAGACGCTTGACTTATTCCATCTTCCGCCACTTGCGGATGGAATGCTTTTTTCATTTAAATAATTTACGACTGAATTATTGGCCAGGCCTTTTTCGCCGTAAAGGATATAAATAAATTTTATCAGTTTGGCTTCTTTTTTATTTATTATTAGTTTGATTTTTTGATCTTTTATGTTTTTATGCTCTCCATTTTTTAATATAAGGCCGGTCTCAACTATCATTCTCTCATAGCCGTAAGGCGCCATACCACCCATCCAAAAACCTCTATTAGCGTGATATTTCATTCCCCGTATTGTATTCTGCCTTATCTTTTTAAGGTATTCTGAGGCCTCCGAGCTTTTAATGAGTTTCATAAGGGAGGTACCTATATTGTCTTCTTTAAATCCCTCATTTATAAAAATTACCTCTTTGCCGTATCTTTTGACCTCATGTATCCAGTAAAAAGTCTCTGTCGGGTCTGTAAATCTGCCCCACCTTGATATATCCAAAACTAATACATACTGGAATGATTCCCTTGACGTCCTGCAGAATTCAACCATATTGCGAAATTGAGGCCTGCCTTCTACGTTTTCCCCGCAGGCCGCTTCTTCAAAAAAACGTATGACATTTATGTCATTGGCAGCGGCAAAGACTAAAATATCCTTTTTCTGCTGTTCAAGAGACGTTTCCTGCAAATCCATGGATTTTCTTAAGTACGCAACCGCCTGCTTTATCATTTATTAGCCAACCTGTCACTGCAATGTGTGTGCCACCTCGTCATTGCGAGGAGCGACCGAAGGGAGCGACGAAGCAATCTCCGCTTCTTCAAAATATTTATTAAACATACACTCAATAATGAATTGGTTGATCCTGCTTTCCACATTTTCCTTTTTCCGTTTTTCTTCCATATTGCAACCCCCTTGTTATCGTCTGCTTTGTCAGATGCTAATTTTTTGGGCAAAAAAATATCCTTGTTCTTATCATCTGTTTTGTCATATGTCAATTTTTAGCTTAAAAAAATTCACCTATATAATCCCGTTGTTTTTAAGAATTACGCGGTAGGCGTTTGATATGTTGGTCTTGCCTCTTAACCACCTGTTGAGCGTTGCTTCAGGTATGCCTAACCGCTTTGCCAATTCCCACTGCCGGAGATTATGCTTTCTTAAATAATCCTCAATCTTCCCTACAATCTCCCTTTCTGTCATCGTTTATATCTTATCATATGTTAAGGCACTTGTCAAGTGAAATTTTTAATATATTTTTTTGATATACCCCTTGACATAATGGGATAAAGTGGTATACTTATATCAGATACAACCAGCCCTGAATCATCTCGATTTAGGGTCTCCGGAACCGAAAGGTTCCGGTTTTTCTATTTCTGGCTCCCATTTATACTGTTCTGCTATTCCCCTTGTTATATTCTTAAATAAACCTTGGCAATGGGGCCTCAAGGCATAGGAATTTCTCTTTATAGTATCAAAATATACATTAATAACACGCTTACCCTGTCTTATAATAATATCTATTGCAGGAGCTAAATCTGCATCTCCAGAAATAAGGTAACATATATCGAATTCATCTCGGTGACATAAATCAACCATATCTGTAGCAAGAAATACATCTGATTTCTTTTCTGTCGGTGGAGTGGTACGTTTACTATAATATCCAGCGCGAAATATTAGGCCTTTGATACTACGAATGTGGGAAAAATATGCTTGTTGGCGTTCATAATTCGTTTTTCCTCTTTCTTGTAAAAAATTAGCATCTGCATAGTAAATATTACGAAGCTCTCGATTCTGAACTATGTGCGCGCAAAAAGGCTCTAAATCTAATCTTTCTATCCCATAACATTGTTTTAGGCCTTTATACAAATTAGCTCCATCTATAAAAACAATGGCGCGTTCTTTTGCAATCTTTGTTCCTTCTGTTTTCATCATTTACTCCTTATAGTCTGAAATCTATACTACTCTTCTATATGCTTTTGCAAAATCCCCACAACATATTTATAGCTTCGCTTGGGGTTATCAGGCGCTTTCTTTGATACTATGGTAAAAGCCCTGTTTATTTTATCTTCTCCATACATGGCTGTCTTTTTAATTATGTCCTCAATGACCTGGATGTCGTTCTCTTTATAAACTATCTTTGCGTATGCCCTGGATTTGCTGACAGCGCCTTCGCCATAAACAACCTTTAACCTGTCTACCTGCTCTTCCAGTTTTTCAGGCGAGTAAAGGCCAAGAAGCCTGAAACGAGCAGGCCCTCTTCCAACATATCCTTCCTTTGTATAGTCGCTATACTCAATATCAATTATATTCAGCTTTCGCAGGCCCATCATTCCTCTGGATATAGTAGCTTCATTTACATTATATTGGTTCTCTAAGGCAACTATATGCTCTGCCCACCATGGACTGCGGCCTATTCCTGTCCTGGATAGATTAATAAAATAACAATATTTTTCCGGAAATGAAAGGCGCCTGTGCCAGCCATACCGCCAGTAATCATCCGGGACAGAAAAGAATTTATCCTCAGGGGATTGATATGGTATTTTATCCGGGTAATTCAACAATCTTATATATGGATTTTTCTTGGGCCGTGCCTTACGTTCAATAAGCTTGTATCTTTCATGAAGCCTTTTTAGAGCATTGGTTATTTTCTTTACGCGCATTCGATGTGACTGTTTCTCGTCTAATCCCAGGGCTTCGGACATTCTTTTAAAGTCAAAGTCAATTTCGCCTTCTGGATTTCCGTTAAAATCCCTCAATAATAAAAGATAGGTATCAAATGAGATTGCATCATACTTAGAAAGCATCCTTGCGGTTAAAGACGGGTCTTCTATGAAAACCCTGGATACCCTGACCGGCGCTTTTTTCTCTTCATCCAGTATGCTCGCTTCATAGTCAATTATAATCCTGGAGAAATCTTTTATAAGCCCTTGCGCTAATTTCGGTGATTTAATCAACACAGAAGCTTCATAATTTCTATGCAGGGAAGATACTGTCCAATTTGCGCTTCCTATGATAACCTTTTCTTCATCAATTACGATCACCTTGCTGTGAGTAAGAAGCGTTTTGTTGTCATAATAGGCATCAATGCCTTCCTTTTTTAAATATATAAACATAGATTCATTTTTGCCTTCAACCTGCCAATCACCGCCCCTTCCTTCCCATGACGCGTAAGGAATGTTTTGATCTAAAATCACTTTTACTTTAACGCCGCGCTTATGCGCGTTGACTAATTCCTGAGCTAACTGATAAACTGAGGAATTTTTATCGCGGGAATCAAAACTTACATAATACATCACCATATATATAGAGCTTTTGGCATCCTGCAATGCCCCTTTAGCCGCTAAAAAGTATTTATCGCCGCCTATATCCTCAACCTCAGCCGGATAGCAAAAAGCCCTGCTTGCAAAAACAAGCAGGATTAAGCTTGCCAGCAATATTCCGGCAACAAAAACTTTCTTATAAATACGCTTATTTAACTTCAATGATTATCCTCTTTACGCCTTTGGGTATGTCCTGCGACGGGTCGTTGTTTATGGTGTACGACCATTCATCATAGTCAAGAGCCACAGCATAACACTCTTTTGGTTTTTCCTTCGCGCCTTCAAACTTTACCACAAATCCACCATCTGACATTGAAATTTCCCCTTTCTTCCATAACCACCCCCGGGGTGGCCCGCAGGACTCCCCGGGGGTGAAAAACGGTAGGAATGTAAAAAGAACCCGATTCCGCAAAATTTTTCACGTAGGGGTCAGACCCCTTTGGAATAAATGTACTCCTAAAATTTTAGTTTGTCAAGCGGCCATATTCCACTTCTTAAAACGCGGTGTCTGACGACGGTTCTTACCTATTTTTCAGAAACAGTTTTCGCTTTGGATTGGAAACAAAAAACTAAATATCTGAACCGTTGAGCCCAGCATACTCTTACCTAAATTGTTTGCCTACTTCTTTTTAAACGGGATTGAAATTACCCACGACCTGGTCACTTTCTATTGCCATATTATACCTTAAATACTGGCACAACTTAAGGAGATCAGATCAAAACAAACATTGACCTTTAAACATGATGAGTAGTATAATAAATATTTGATAATACATAGTTTATTTATAAAAGGTTACTATGATAGAATTAATCAATCTAACTAAATTTTTTGGAACTAACTGTGCTGTAAATAATGTCGATTTACGCATAGAAGATGGTGACTTCTTTGCTCTATTGGGTCCAAATGGGGCAGGCAAAAGTACTATACTTGGTATGATATCAGGTCTTATAACACCATCTAAGGGATATATAAAAATCAATGGTACAAAACTTGACTTACATAGAAAAAAGAGTTCTTTTTCAATCGGAGTTTTATTTGAAAATCCATCATTTTATGAATACCTAAGCGGCAGAGACAATATTACAATGCTTGCTAAATTGAAAGATTGCAACAACAAAAAAGAAATAGAACAACTTATCGATACCATTTCTTTATCAGAATATGCAGATATTTTAGTAAATAAATATTCTCTTGGTATGAAACAAAGACTTGCTCTTGCTTGTGCACTTCTAAATAACCCCGACATTCTTATTCTTGATGAACCCACAAACGGGCTTGATCCCGAAGGTATTCATGCCATATTGAATCTACTCACGCATTATATCAAAAAAGGAAATAAAACAATTATTATCTCTAGTCATCAAGTTCATGATATGGAGGCTATTTGTAATAAAATAGCTATTATCAATAATGGCAATATACTAATTGATGGCATGCTTAGCGATCTACTAAATGACCATTCTTCATCTTATTTATTAACAACAAACAATCCAAAAGAGTGCGAAATGTTCTTAAAAAATCAATCTTGGATGAAAAATTTCCAGTTCATCAATCACAAAAGAGGCCTTAAAGACTTTTACATAGAAAGCATTAAAAAAGGAAAGCAATGAGTAACTACTTTAAAGAATTAACTATAAACGAACTATACAAGTTATTTAAGAATAAAATTAATTATATCTATATAGCTATCATATTTTGCGCAATTCTAACTTCTTTTTTTGGAATAAAAATGTTAGATAGCACAAATTCTGCTAGATCGGGATATTCCTATATGTTATTTTCCTTACAGACTATTTCAACCACTATCATGCCTCTTCTATTATTGCTTTTTTCTGCAAATATGATTACTTCAGAAAAAATATTTGGCACGATTAGAAACATTCTAGTTGTTGGCTGTTCTAAATCTCAATTTCTTTTTTCAAAAGTTATTACATGTTTAATCTTCCAAATTTTTATCATGGTTATGGCTATGTTAACAACAATTGTAATAGCTTATTTTAATTTTGGCTTTGGAAATATTAGCGAAGATGGAATAATAATACTTAGCTGTCATCAATTTTGGTTTCAGTTTATTTTTGCCTATTCTTTACTTGCCCTAGTGCTTTTTGCAGTCACAACATTCGGAATAATGCTATCTACTTTTTGTCGTAATAGCGCAAGCGCGATAACCTCCGCAATAGGAATTTATATCATGCTAGAAAGCGTAAAGTCTAAACTACATATAGAAAATCTCATTTATTCTTCTTATATTGAATATCCTTTAAATGTAGTAAGCGAACTTGTAGAAGGATTCCATGCCGCATGGGGACCAAAACTTCTTTATCTAATATTCATATCTACGCTCTGGATATTCTTTTCTTTATCTGCATCTTTTATCATAATCAAAAAACTTGAATTTAAATAAAATGCTTAGACATTTTAAATATTTAATCCTCTCTTTTATCGTATATGTATTCTTATCTTCTTCAAGCCTCGCAGATTCTGAAAATCTAATAAGACTAAATCTTGATCTTAAACAAAAAATACAGCACATAACTTGTTGCAATTTTGAAGGTGCCGCTTTAAAAGACATAGTGGCAACGGACGGATATACCATAACGATTTTCCGTCAAAATCCAAATCATTCATTTAAAGCCTACACCATAAAATCAAACGACCAAATAATGGCAGTAAATTCATGCAGAATCAACAGAGCAGGAAAAGAAATACTAATGTGCCTTGGTAAAAATAAAATATTTTATTTCTCTTTAACTAATCACGGGGAAATCAAAGGCCCAGATTACATTAAAGTATTAAACGACAAATCAATATTTCTTAAAAAGCAAAAAAGTATGAAAAATTATTCGTTTGTCGTAGATCTTAATAATGACGGGCTGGATGACATAGTGATTCCTACTGAAGAAGGCTTGCTTATTTCTTGGCAGATAGAACCTCTTGTTTTTGATCCATCACTTATAAAAATTGAATATGCTTATATAAATTCTTCTTTAAATATACAACCCTGGCCTAAATTTGGAGAAAAAAACAAAAAACATAACAATGGCATATCATTTTTTCCAACCCTAAGTAAAAAGCGTTATTATTGGCTCCAAGATTACAACAAAGATAAACTTTTGGATATAATATCTTTTGCTGAGAATTCTGATGGTTGTCGAATAACTATCTTTCTTCAGGAAAAAAACAAAAAATTTCAAGCACCCAAGTATATAAACTTACCTAATAGCAAACACCAAAATTGGTCTGCAATGGAATTGCGACTATTGGATCTAAATAACGATGGACTTATAGATATCATTGGAACAAATATAGAATATCCCTTAAAAGGAAATACTTCTTTGCTACCCTTGCTTATCAGCAAGATATATTTTGCTGAAGATACATTTAAGTTCAACTTTCAACCTAGTAATATTTTTAAAAGTGTCTGCATGCCCAAACTAGATAACGTTATAAATCTAGACAACGATGGTCACCATGCAATAATCACGATTACTCCTCCGCTTAAGCTTGAGTCAAAAGAATCTATTATTAAAGCAGCTGAGAACAAAGAAATAACTTTTAATTTAGGATATTACGCTATCAAAAAAAACAAATCTCTCATTTATGTTACTCTAAGTAAAGATTTCTCTATGGCACTACTAGAACTAACTGAACTTTATAATTTTAGACAGTTTATTAGGTTTGAAGATATGACTGGCGATGGAGTGCCTGATATACTTTTACTTAAAAAAACTAGCCTGCTAGAACTTACCAAACTAAAAAAAGTAACTGATATGCTATCTATAGACAAAACTATAAATATACCACTGTTTTATTCTGTAGTCGAAGTTAGAGCAATAGATATAAATTCTGACAGCAAAAAGGAACTTTTAATATTAGGTCCGGATAGTAAAAGGATATGCGTAATATATCTAAAAGAACTATGAAATTCATATTGATAGCTTTAATTTTTCTCGTTAATATGCAATTCTCTCTTTTACATGTATTTGCTGATTCTATCGAAGATCAAGAAATCAACATTGATCTAAATAACGATAGTACGCTGGATAAAGTTATTGTTTCACAAAATAGCATAAAGATATTTAAATGTAACGAAAATAAGAGCTACTCTTTGTCGCATGAGTTTAAACTTAATCCAGTAAAATTCTCCAATTTCGATCAATATAACATTATAGATAATCGTTCCCAAATGATTTCTGGTCAAGATATTAGAAGCCCTTTTGCCATCAAACATGACACTGGCAATATTAGGTATGATAATACACAAAATGTGTTCTTTAAGGAAAAATTTATAATTGCGAATATAAACAAAGATAAGTTACTTGATTTCATAATAATAGAAGAACCTAACGCTGTTGATTACGAAGCTTATAAGCATCTGATATATTATCAAATAAAAGATTCTTTATTTTCTAATGCGCCAAATAGAATTATAGAAGAAAAATGGTCTTCTTGGATAACGGGTATTTATTATGATATAGGTAATGAGGGGCTGCCAGATAAAATAGAAATTAGATATAAAAATTATGGGGCGTTACTTTCTAATACGAAATCTATTGTAAGCATATATCATATTGATAAAATAATGAACGGATACAAAAAAAGCCCTGATATGCAAATTGTTTCCTCTGGGGTATTCTATGAAAAGAGTAATTTAGTAGATATAAATAATGACGGTTATCCTGACATTCTAATAGTAAATATTCCTAAAAAACCAAAATCTATAGAAGAAGCTATTTCTAAAATACTTAACAGACAAATAAACATAGATCTTAAGTTCTATCTATATGATAAAAGGGCTAAGAGTTATCCCTTAGCCCCATCTTTCATAATGAAAACAAACATAGATATTTTACAAGATTTCTCTATATCTTTAGATAATGATTATAATCATGACGGATATAAAGATATTTTAATAACACAATCGGACTGTTCTAAAAAATATCTATTCGATCCTCAAGAATGCCAATTCAGCAAAACCCAACTCAAATAATGCTCATTATTCAACATCTATTGTCATATCGGTTTCCGTATAGGCCTTAACCTCTGTTCCTGCAGCTATCGTGGCTTCCTTGCCTTTCATTAATAAAAATAACGGACAACATATAACCCCTCCAGCTAAAGCTGTTGCTTGGCTATCTTTGCCGCCTTGTGTTAAAAACGATCTCAACGATATTCTTTGACCATCAATAGATTTAGTAGCTTCCAAAGAAATTTGAATCTTTCCAGCCTTACCTACCATGCCTTTCTGTTCCAACATCGTAACAGTTCCAATAGCGGGCGTTCCGCTCTTAATAACTATTTTACCATCAACAACGACATCTCTAGCTACTTCTAAATTGATTGTTTCACTAATATTTTTGGTTCTTGAACTTACTTCTTCAGTCAACCTAAGTATAACTGGCGTCCCATTAGCCAGTTTGACTCTATAAGAATCTGCAAAAGATTGAATTGGTATTAAAAAAGTAAGGAACGGAACAACTAACGCAAAAACTAATATTCTTTTTACCATTTGCTTATCCTCCTTATACTTACCAAACTTTCACTTTTATATCATTTTCTGTATATGCTTTTATTTCAGAACCTGCGACAAAGGTAGCATTGGTCCCTTTTATCAAACCAAAAATTGGACAACAAGCATAGGCAGCTCCTGCCGACAAAATTTCCTTATTTTGTCCGGACCTTGTTAAATTACCCCTAAGAGATACAAATTGCCCATCGATAGTCTTTGTAGAATTTAAAACAAACCCGATGGTTCCTTCCTGACCAATAATATCAGGTTTTTGACAAATATTCACCATGCCTTCTGCAGGAGTTCCGCCTCTAATCACTACTTTTTCATCAACAACAACATCTCTACTTACTTCAAGATGAACAACATCGCTATTATTTTTTGTTTTAGTGCTTACCTCTTCGCTTAGCCTTAGAATTACCGGAGTCCCATCTCTTAATAGTACGGTTGTTTCAGCAGCAAATGAATTGCCGACCAAAAAACACATACCTACTACCAAACAAAATACAATAACCAATTTCATTAACTGTCACCTCCTTTAATGAAAAATTTGATCACTCGAAAATACAATGGAAAGAAAATCAATCCTAATCCAATTCCTGCCAAACCACCCGTAATAGATCTCAACACATTATTGCTTAATCTAAAACCTAAATATTGAGTTCCTCCATCAATTATACATGGAAGTATTAGAATTAAACTGATTCTCCAATATATTTTATTAATCTTATTTTTTAGTAAAACTATTCCGGTGATAAATAATGCTAAATATATAAAAAAACATCTAGCACACAATGCCATTGGAGAAGTATAAATAAACAAACACCTTGTGGGTAA
>Ga0210056_1002750_pt1 | contig 14613 bp, 21 predicted proteins | sample CryGeyCG2014_080_2_FD_183965 | JGI IMG/M metagenome (GOLD analysis project Ga0210056, IMG submission 183965) | Groundwater microbial communities from aquifer - Crystal Geyser CG07_land_8/20/14_0.80 (SPAdes) (version 2) | ecosystem: Environmental > Aquatic > Deep subsurface > Groundwater | place... | reverse complement strand
GCCTGATTGTTTTTCTCATATAGTTGGTGGAAGTTATTAATTAAATAATCTTCCCACCATACCACATGAGAGCGAAACCCCAAAGGTAACCCTAATTGCTGCAATTGTAACATAATTACAAATATATATAATTTTTACTCTTGCTAGTCTGCAATATTTTTGCTAAAATTAATATATAAATACCGCTCCGAATAAGGAGATGTTTTAATTTAAAATTTAATTAAAATTATTTAATATTAGTAAAAATAGATATGACATCAAAAAAAATAAAAAATAAAAAAAGTGAAATAAAAAATATTAATAACATAAAAAAAATAAATAAATCTGCCTACGATGCTGAATCTATTACTGTCTTGGAAGGCCTGGAACCGGTGCGCAAAAGGCCGGGAATGTATATTGGCTCTACTTCCGGAACCGGACTGCACCACTTAATTTGGGAAGTGGTTGATAATGGCATTGATGAAGCGATGGCCGGCTATGCTACGGAAATAAAAGTCAATCTTCTCGCCAGCGGCTTAGTAGAAATAAGCGATAACGGCCGGGGCATTCCTGTCGGCAAACATAAGGCTACCGGAGTATCTGCCCTGGAAACAGTCTTGACCAAACTGCACGCCGGCGGAAAATTCGGTGAAGGCGGAGGTTATAAAGTGTCCGGCGGCCTGCATGGAGTCGGGGTATCGGTTGTAAATGCTTTAAGCGAATATTTAAAAGCCGAGGTTCATCGTGAAGGCAGAATCTGGATGCAGGAATATAAAAGAGGCATTCCCCAAAAAAAAATCAAGCCGATCGGCACTTCTAAAAAAACTGGCACGATCATCACTTTCAAGCCGGACGCGACTATTTTTACCGAAACAGAATTTTCTTGGGGAAAAATTTTGGACCATCTCCGCCAGCAAGCTTATTTGAATAAAGGCATTACGATATTAATTTCTGACCAGCGCCAAGGACATCGGCCTAAAAAATTTAGATTTCATTTTGAAGGCGGCATTAAATCTTATGTAAAAACTCTTAACCATAATAAAACTGTAAAAAATGAAACTATTTTTTATATTGAAAAGGACATTAATAACAGCAATATAGAAGTAGCTTTGCAATATAACGATGAGTATAATGAAATGGTTTTGCCTTTTGCCAATAATATTTATAACGCCGAAGGCGGCACTCATCTGGCCGGATTTAGAACCGCTTTAACCCGCACTTTGAATTCTTATGCCCGAGCGCAAAATATTCTGAAAGAAAAAGAAGAGAACCTGACCGGAGAAGATGTGCGCGAAGGATTGACCTCTATAATCAGCGTTAAATTAACTGACCCCCAATTTGAAGGCCAAACTAAAGGAAAACTGGGAAATGCGGAAATAAAAACTTATGTAGAACAGGTGTTTAATGAATCATTTTCTAATTTTCTGCAAGAACATCCGAAAGGCGCCGAAGCGATTATAGGCAAATGTATTTTATCCGCCCAAGCCAGAATGGCCGCTCGGACAGCTAGAGCCACCATACTTAGAAAAGGCGCCTTGGAAGGCATGACCCTGCCGGGAAAATTAGCCGACTGTTCCAGCCGCAAGCCGGAAGAATGCGAGTTATATATTGTTGAAGGAGACTCGGCCGGCGGTTCAGCCAAACAGGCGCGCAATCGAAAATTCCAGGCCATCCTGCCCCTGCGCGGAAAAATTCTTAACGTTGAAAGAGCCAGATTGGATAAAATGCTGGCCAATAACGAAATTAAAAATCTAGTAATCGCTTTAGGCACAAATATAGACGACCAGCTGAATTTATCAAAATTAAGATACCATAGAGTAATTATTATGACTGATGCCGATGTTGACGGTTCTCATATCAGAACTTTGCTTTTAACCTTATTTTTCAGGCATTTTACTTCTTTAATTGAAAACGGCCATCTTTATATCGCTCAACCTCCTCTCTACCAGATTAAAAAGGGCACAGTTGCCAAATATGCTTATTCTGACGCAGAGAAAAAAAAGATTATTAAAGAATTTGGCGGACAATCATCAGAAATAGAAATAGAACCGGAAGAAGAAAATAATGAAGACGAAGAAGATAAAAAAGATTTAAAAAAATCAATTAAAATTAACATCCAACGTTATAAAGGTTTGGGTGAAATGAATCCGGAACAACTATGGGAAACAACCATGAATCCGGAGCAACGCATAATGAAACAAATTACCATTGATGAAGCGGCCAGGGCTGATGAAACATTTGACATGCTTATGGGCGGAGATGTTCTCCCCCGCAAACATTTTATCCAGACTCATGCTAAAACCGTTACCAATTTAGATATTTAAAAAATAACTTCTCTGGAATAAAAAATCATCCTCGCCTAAAAATAATGATTTTTTATTTTTTTATCAACGACAGTCGCATTTGTAATAATTAATTTTAGGAATTATGTTTATTAATAATTTTTTTATTTTATCATAATTCTTGGCCATTCTTTCTGTTATAATGTCCCAGGCAACCGGCTCTTCGCCTTCTTTCCAACAATCATAATCTGTCGCCATGGCTATGGTCTGATAACAAATATTCGCTTCTCTGGCTAAAATAACCTCCGGTACGGTTGACATATTAATGACATCACCGCCCCATTGCCTGAACATTAATGATTCGGTTTTAGTGGAAAAACGAGGGCCTTCAATCGTAATCATGGTCCCGGCCGGATGGTGCTTAAGCTTAAGTTCATTGGCGGTCTGGATGAATAATTGCCTTAATCGCGGGCAAAATGGTTCGGACATGGGAGTATGGATTACTTTATCTTCGTATAAGGTTAAAATTCTATGTTTGGTATTGTCAATAAATTGGTCAATAAATATAAAATCGCCGGGAAAAATATACTTTTTCAGCGAACCGCAGGCGGTAATGGCTAAAATATGGGTGCAACCGGCTTATTTTAACGTCCAAATATTGGCCCGATAGGAAACCTTGGTCGGCATAATAGAATGATTATGGCCGTGCCTGGCGATTATAACCACACGCGCTTTGCCTAACTTGCCCATTTTTATGGCGGAAGACGGCAACCCAAAAGGAGTATTGATTTTAATTTCTTGATAATCATCTAACAGCTTCGGATCATCAAAGCCAGATCCGCCGATTATTCCTATTTTAATTTTATGTTCTGGCATAATTTATTTTAAATATTTTCATTATCATAATCAATTAAATAATTTACTTCATACCTAAGTTTTCTTATTTTACTCTCCCCTTTTAAAAAAGACAAATTAATTATAAATTCAATGCCGATAATATCGCCTCCCATTTGCTTTACTAAATCAATAGTGGCCAGCATAGTACCGCCGGTAGCCAATAAATCATCGGCGATAACCACCTTTTCACCAGGTTTTATCGTATCCGCATGCATTTCTATAATATCCGGGCCGTATTCTTTCTGGTATGATACGCCATTGGTTTTATAAGGCAACTTGCCCTGCTTTCTGATAATAGAAATCCCCGCCCCTAATTTATAAGCCATGACCGAGACCAGTAAAAAACCGCGGGCGTCAATGCCGACAATTTTATCAATTTTCTTATTTTTATACTTTTGGCATATCTCATCTATTATTTTCCGAAAAGCTCGGGCATCTTCAAACAGAGTGGTAATATCATAAAATAAAATACCCTCTTTTGGAAAATTCGGAATCTTACGTATTTTTTGATTAATATAATTTCTATCCATATTAGCAAATAAGCATAAATCTTACTTTAATTTATAATTTATTTTAATAAAAATCAATTATATTTATAACCTTGATTTTTATTAATAAATAAGGTAATATTTTAGCTAGGCAATGCTTAAATATTGCATTGATTATTTAAAAATAATTTAGAACTATTTAAAATTATCCATTTTATGTTAAGAACACACACATGCGGAGAATTAAATAAAAATAATATCGGCCAAAAGGTGACTTTAAACGGCTGGGTGCACCGGCGCCGCGACCATGGCGGAATTATTTTTATTGACTTGAGGGACCGCTACGGTTTAACTCAAATTAAGTTTGATCCGGCCGTTAGCAAAAAAGCCTGGCAGGAAGCGGATAAATTAAGAAGCGAATGGGTAATTAAAGCTAGCGGCGATGTTATCGCCCGCCCGCATGACATGATAAATCCAAGATTAAAAACCGGGGAAGTTGAAGTAAAAATAAATAATTTAGAAATATTAAATAGGTCAGCCACTCCTCCTTTTGCCATTGATGAAATTAAAGCTGACGAAGCCAATGAAGCTCTACGGTTAAAATACCGATTTATTGATTTAAGAAGGCCGGAAATCCAAACCATGCTGGCCACAAAAGATAAATACATCCAACATATAAGAAATTATTTCCAAAAACACGATTTTATTGAAATCCAGACCCCGATCTTAGCTAGTTCTTCGCCGGAAGGCGCACGCGACTTTTTAGTTCCTTCCCGCCTTTATCCCGGTAAATTTTACGCTCTTCCCCAAGCTCCCCAGCAATTCAAACAGCTTTTAATGGTCGGCGGTTTAGATAAATATTTTCAAATTGCTCCCTGCTTCCGTGATGAAGACCCTCGAATGGACAGACATTACGGCGAATTTTACCAATTAGACATGGAAATGAGCTTTGTTTCCCAGGAAGATATTTTAAATATTATGGAGCCATTAATGATTGGCCTGACAAACAATTTTTCTAATAAAAAAATAGTTGATCTGGATAAAGACGGAAAATTTCGGCGTATCCCCTGGCGCGAAGCTATGGCTAAATACGGATCAGACAAGCCGGACTTGCGCTTTGATCTTGAAATTATCCCTATTACGGAAATGGTCGTGAATTGCGGCTTTAGCGTTTTTGCCCAGGCAATAAAAAATGGCGGCGTTGTTCATGCTTTAAAAGTTAATAATGGAGCTAAATTCACCAGGAAAGAAATTGATGAATTGACGGAAATAGCCAAAACCAAGAATGCCAAAGGCCTGGCTTATATTATTGTAAAGAAAGGAAAAGAACTGCAATCTCCGATAGTCAAATTTTTAGGGGATAAATTATCTCAAAAAATAATTGATAAAGTTAAAGCCAAAGAAGGAGATATAGTTTTCTTCGGCGCCGATGAATGGAGAGTTGTTTGCTCTTCTTTGGGAGCGGTTAGGGATAAATGCGGATTAAAATTAGGTTTGAAAGATAACCATAAAGCCGCTTGGTGCTGGATTGTTGATTTTCCTATGTATTCTTATTCCGAAATTAATCCAGGAAAAATTGATTTTAACCATAACCCTTTTTCCATGCCTCAAGGCGGGCTAAAAGCTTTAAATAATAAAAATCCATTGGAAATATTAGCTTTCCAATTTGACCTGGTTTTAAACGGCTTTGAAGTCTCCAGCGGAGCTATTAGAAACCATGATCCTCTTATAATGTATAAAGCTTTCGCCATTGCCGGCTATGCCAAGAAAGAAGTGGATGAGCGTTTCGGCGGTTTAATCAGGGCCTTTAAGTACGGCGCTCCGCCCCATGGCGGCAACGCGCCGGGCATTGACCGCATTTTAATGGTATTCAATGATTTGGAATCCATCCGCGACATATACGCTTTTCCCAAAGACGGCAAAGGCAAAGACCTGATGATGGACAGCCCGAGCGAAATTAGTGAGAAGCAACTAAACGAAATCTATATTAAAATAAAGAAAAATTAAAATAAATTTATTTATTATTAATTATAAAAATAAATCTATGAAAAAAGGTTACAAAAACAATATTGAGCGGCTAACTATAGCTAATAATAATTTTCGGCAAGTTCTCTACACAGCCGAACATTGCCAATTAGTTTTAATGTCGCTTTTGCCCAGCGAAGAAATCGGCTCGGAAGTGCATGAAGAAGGCGACCAGTTTTTCCGTTTTGAAAAAGGCGAAGGGAAAGTCATTATCAATAAAACAGAATATGCCGTCGGCGACGGAGACAGCGTAATTGTTCCGGCTGGCGCGGAACATAATGTCATAAATACTTCCCCGTCCGAACCGCTTAAACTTTATACGATCTATGCTCCGCCCCACCACCATGACGGTGTAATTCGCGCCACTCGCCAAGAAGCAATAGCTGACAGTCCTGAATTTGACGGCCATACCACTGAATAAAAATATAATATTATCCAGCTTTTTTCAAAATTAAATCATTTAATTTTATTTATATTGCGCAAAACATATTTATTTTTGGCAACAAACGTTTTTTTATTGCGGAAAAATACCGGTGTGCGGTAAGCCGGCATACCATTCCTATTTCCCACTTTAGCATAATTTTTCATAATTATAATTTTATTTTATTATAAATCAAATTATAAATCAAACAATTAACTTAATTAAAAAACATAAATATATTTTTATATCAAAAATTTTACCTTGGAAAAAATAGCTGTCGCCATAATCGCGTTTGCTTTGGTGTTAATAGTTTTAGTTTTGATAAGAGGCGATGAAGACACCTGGATTTGCCATAATAACCAATGGATAAAGCATGGCCAGCCTCGCGCTCCCATGCCATCCACGCCGTGCGGTGAAAGCCAACCAGTGGCTGAAACTGATATTATCGTAGATGCTCCCCTGCCAAACCAAAAAACATTATCCCCGATTATTATCATCGGCAAAGCCAGGGGGACGTGGTATTTTGAAGCCAGCTTCCCTATCCGTTTACTTGATCCGATCGGAAACGAAATAACTTCCAGCCATGCGGAGGCAAAAGGCGAATGGATGACGGAAAATTTCGTGCCTTTTAAGACGGAACTTATTTTTAACGTAAGCGCCACTACTACCGCCGAACTTATTTTGCAAAATGATAATCCATCGGGCTTGCCCGAATATGATAAACAGATAAAAATACCCCTCATCCTTATTCCTGATGGCGATAACATAGTTGTAAATATTTATTTTAATAATAGTGAATTAGATCCGGAATTTTCATGCTCTAAAGTTTTTGCGGTCAAACGGTCAATACTTAAAACACCGGCCGTAGCCAGAGCAACCATGGAAGAGCTTTTAAAAGGCGCTACCGCCAGTGAAGAAAGGAACGGCTATATCACTAATATTAATCAAGGGGTAAAAATCCAAAAATTAATCATTGAAAATAAAATTGCTAAAATAGATTTTAATGAACAATTGGAATCCCAAATGGGCGGTTCATGCCGGGTAATCGCCATCCGCTCCCAAATTACGGAAACGCTGAAACAATTCCCTACCGTAAATGATGTTATTATTTCCATAAACGGCCGAACCGAAGACATTTTACAGCCGTAATATTTTATTATTAATTCTTACCATAAAAAATTTAAAATTTGCCTTATAGCATTATAATCCGCTCCCCGCTTAAAGCGGGTTTTCGTTTTAATATAATTTTAAAAAACTCTTATTAACATTGACAGAAAATCCGATTAGTGATAAATTAATTTCTTAACGCGCTCTTTTAAAAAATATATCTTCAATTTTTATAGTAGAATTATAAGCGGACTTAAATTCAAAAAAGGGGGATTATTTATGGGCAATGTTTTTGAGATTGAGAATTGCATTCCAAAACGTTTTTATGAAACGCTAGAAAAAATTATTTGTTTTATCAGAAAAAAAATGGAATTACTGAAAAAAACAGCAAAAAAAAACTTAACATCGTCTAATAATGCTTCTTGCGCCGCTTCTCTCTCCAATGGCTTGGTTACTATTAATAATTTGTCGGAATTTGTTCCGGCAGGTATTTATCTTGAAATAAAGAATGGAAATGAAAAAGTATTTGCCGTAACAAAAGTGGCGGGGAAAATAATTTGGATAAAATATATCTGGCCGGATTTATTCCATGGCCAAGAAAATTTTTTGAAATTGACAGATGAAATTTTAATTGATTATTTCTTTTTTAAGGGAAAAATCTTAAAAAAAGAAAATGTTGCGCATGGGAGGGAAAAGGTATGTGGACTTTCTCAAGCCATGAAAACACTAATCGAGGTATGGGCAGTACTGAAAAATCCAAAAATATTAGAAACAAAAAAAAATTATGATCCGTTGGGCAAGCTAAACATATTTAATTTATGCGAAAAATACTGGCTAAAAAATTTTCTTCCCTACCAGGTTTATCGCTTGAGGCATGAATTTGTTTGGAAAATTTTAAAAGAAATGTATTTTAACAACTTTGATATAGGTATAAAAAAAATATACCAGGAATTTGGTATTTTGAAAGTTGATTATATTTCACCTATATTGAATGAGTTACAAAGCCAGATCAAACGCATGCTGTTTGTAAAGCCAAAGATTAAATTATTAACTTGGCTTATTTCTCAGCAAGAGCCGGAATATGTAGAAAATTTGCTTTATCAAATTTTTCAAGCCCAATTCGGACCTAAGCAAATTTCACAGGAGGAGATACAAAAAGGGATAAAATTGATTCAGGCAGTAATGGAGAGCGGTGTAAACAGCTCCAAAATTGCCCTTGAATTGAGATCAGCAATTATTGAGATGGGAGGTGAATAATAAACACAAACCGGCCATGATTATTAATTATGAGCCGGTTTTTTTATTTGTTCTTCACTAATATTTAGTTACTTATTAAAATACGGTTTTTTTATATCATATTTGCCTAAGCTTATACAATAAAATAGCGGCGGCGGCGGCCACGTTTAAAGATTCAATTTGCGCCGACATTTCAATTTTAATAATTTCATCAGCTCTGTTTTTTATTTTTGGGCTCAGGCCCTGGCTTTCGTTTCCCAGCACCAGGCAGAATGCCAACGCCGGCTTAAAGTCTGCTAAATTACGCCCCGCCTGCGAGCTGGCGGCATAAACGGGCAAAGTATTTTTTTTCAGCCAGCCGGCATCCGCATCATATAAAATATTTAATTTAAAAATCGCGTCTTTGGCGGCATTGATAGTTTTAAAATTATAAATATCGGCGCAAGTTTCATCCAAAACTAAATTGGCAAAGCCAAAAGCCAGGGCGTTGCGCATAATAGCGCCGAGATTGCCCGGATCGCTTACGCCGTTTAAATAAACAGCCGAACCATCTGTTAATTTCTTAACTTTTATGTTATAAACAGCGGTGATGCCGGAAGGCGTGTCCAAAAGGGAATATTGCTTATTCAGCTTTTCATCTATTAAATAACAGTTTTGGCATTGGGAATGCGCCTGCAGATATTGGAACTTGGCTTTGCATTTATTTATAAAATCTTGGGTAATAAATAACGCTTCAAAATCATACCCGCTTTTAAGGGCATCATAGATAATAGTTAAATTTTCCACCGCAAACTGCCCCAGCTCATAACGGTACTTTTTTAAAGCCAGCTTATTAAGCAATTTAATCTGGTTATTTTGCGCGCTGGTTAATTTTTGATAATTATTTAAGTTATTTTCCATAATTATAATTTTATTATTTTGCCCTATAATACAAACCATGACGAAGACAAAAAATTCTCGACCAAGTAAATTATTTCTACTGTTTTCAATAACTATTAATACACTATTTACGACCTATATCCGCAAAATCATTGCTCGCTTATCTCTTTGATGCAAAAATATCCTCCGGCTAATTTGTTTTCATCGTAAACCGGGCAAGCGCCGCAAATGCACATCTTGGTATTATCCAACGGGCAGACAGATTTTTGGCGAGCGCAAAAAAGTCCTTCCTTTTTCCCCCGGTTGCAATCAGTATAAAGCGGGCATCGGCCGCAAATGCATTTTATTAAATTTTCTTGGCTGTCAATCGGCTTCATATTATTTAAATTTAAATATAAATTAAATTTATACCTTCAGCCTGCTGTTGTATAATTTTTCTTTTTAGATAAATGCTCATAATCAAACCGCTCTCCGCAACGCGGACAAACTAAAATTCGTTTGGCAAAATTAACGCAGTTTTGAACCAGGTCAATAAACATATCGCCGATCAATTCATCTTTTTCCAGCCGCTCCCGGTCTTTTTCCGTGTTCTCATCGCTTTCTCCGACCCAGGCGGCATAAGCTTGTGGCGGGAAAATGAGCCCCATTTCGGTCAAAAAATTCATCAAGCCTCCAGCCACATGCTGATAGCCGTCTTCATGGCCTAAAATCATCAAGCCGCCGATTTTATTCTTAATTATAACCTTTTTATGGGTGGAATTGGAGTTTTCCAGCGAATTAAGCCGTTCAATAATAAGCTGCATCAGCTGGGAATGGCTACCCCAGTAAATAGGCGAAGCCATAATCACCACATCCGCCCCTAAAATCCCATCATATATTTTTTTCATTTCATCTTCTGGGTCAATTTGGGTAATAAGGCAGGGATGAACGCACATTTTAGCGCTTAATGAATAATGATGGTCGCAGGGGCGGAGTTTAAGTTCCGAAGCCACTATAATTTCTTTTTCCACCTCATTTGTCCATGAGATTGCTAAAAGCTTTCTCCATTAAAAAATAGGTATTGGATTCTTTGCCCCTTTGCGATGCGCAGATTCCCAGTACTTTAATTATTTTTTTATTATTATTTTTCACGTCGCTTTTAGATGGCATAAATTTAAAAATTAAAATAAATAGAAAGTCCAAAAATAGCGTGAATAATAGCCATGATAATAGTCGCCATGGCTAAGCGCGGATGCCATTTAAAAGGAATAATTGAAATTCCCTTAAGATTCAATGCCCCGACCGTGGCGGTTGACAGCAAAAGAAAAAGAGTAAGAATGCCCATATACATCATTAGGGGCTTGCCTAAAATAAGCGTAAAAGCGATATTATTTATCATAATATTTATATTTTAATTATACGCCAGCTAATTCATTAGCGCAACAAATTATTCCGCCAATATTGCCCCTACCATAGTGGGCATGGGAAATTATATAAATTATTTATTTCCTCAATTTTTTTATAAATTTTTATTTTAGAATTTTATGGCTACTTGTGCAATAATAATAACCCGACCAATATTAGATTCGGCGCATCAGAATTTAGGAAATACCGACGGCACACGACGCCTGTATTCGCGGTATTCCTCCCCGAATTTCTCAATCAGCGCCCGCTCTTCCAAACGCATCCAGAAAAAAAGAACAGCCGTCAGCCAGATCGCGCCGGTTAAAAACCTGGCGTCCGGATAGAATAATAATATAGACCAGCCGAGAATAATATCAGCGACATAAATCGGATGGCGGACTTTAGCGTAAATGCCTTCTTTTATGATTCGGCTGATCTTGTCCGTGGAAAAAGCCGCTTGGCTATGCGCCTTGACCGCGCCGATAAAAAAATATAGCCAATAAGCCATTGCCGGAAGAATTAAAAACGAAGTAAACATATTCCGCGGAAACAAAAAACGCGCCGGAACTAATTGAAATGCGATAAAAACACCAGTCGCCACTACTAACCACATTAGCACTGGACTAACTAATTTTCGCTTAATATTCATTTTTCAATCTTAATAAATAATTTATTTGTTTTTAATCTTTCTCAGCTGCTAGATTATATTTGTTTCAAATTACTTTATCTTTTTAATTATAAAATTTGCTTAAACCCTTCTTTTTCTAAAATTTTTCTTTTTGCTTTCTCTCCCCGATTATATCCGCCAAATTTTCCATCTGATCTAATTACCCGATGGCACGGAATGGCTGGATTAAAATTTTTATGCAAAATATTTCCCACCGCCAGTCCGGCCAGAGCATTGCCGGCTTTCTCCGCCACTTGCTTATATGTCAAAACCTTTCCTCTAGGAATTTTACTGACAACCTTGTATACTTTTTCTGTGAAAGATAACATATTTATTTTCTATCATGCTTTAAATATTAGGCGCCTTGTTTTTGCGCCAGCCGACAAGCAAGGGAAGAATAAAGGTTAAAATATAATACAAATACACATCTATCTTGTAGTATCCATCCACTGGCTTAAATGCTTTAACTAAAAAAAGATAATCGCAGACAACGGCGATTAATGTCCAAAAAAATGCTAATTTTAAATAATGCTGGAATAGTTCGCTTTTTATTTTTTTAAACAAGACCCAAAGCGTGATAATCGTGCCAATGAGCATAATTATCCAGCCGATTAAATAAACAGGGGCAATTGCAAAAAACGCTATGCCTAGGACATAGCCGATAAGCCAAAGGACAAATCCCCAGCCAAAAGCGTCTTTATAAAATTGCCTGCCTTGAAGAAATTGAAATGGTTTGTTCATATTTTATTATTATTTATATTATTTTAATTAACCCCTATTTTTTCGCCACTACAATATTAACTGTAGTTTTACCGTCGCTGGCGCCGGTTGATACGGAAACGGATCGGTCATCTTTTTCCGCGATGACGGTAGCGACTTCGCCGAAATTCATGGTGCCGGTAATGTTCCATCCGTCCGATTTTAGTTTCTCCTTATAGATTGATAAAACTTCTTCTATTTTTTTATCGGTTTCAATTGAAACGGTCTGGCCTTCATCGGCCTGGCCGGAAATAGCTATCTTTATCGTTCCGTCAATTACGTAAACATCACTGGGGAAATCGGACGGCAATTTCACGTTCTCGCCCGCTTCAATTTTTCCCTGTTCGGTTTCCACTTTTACATTTTGTCCGTTAATATCCACGTTGGCCTTGCCGCCCGACTAGGCTTCAATAATTTTTTCCGCCGCTTTTTCGCCTGCTTTTCGCGAAACGCTTTTACCGCATCCGACCAAAGCCAAAACCGCGATGGCCAAGACAGGTAGTAATAAATAAAATTTCCCTTTTTGTGTTGTCATATTTTTTATTTATTATTAATAATTAATTATTCATCTTTACTTATATTATACTAATTCTATTAAATTTTACAATTTTATTATTTCCATTAATTTTTCAGGAATCGGCCGGCAGACGCAATGCTTAACATGCGCTTTATGCCACTTGATTCTTTGTTCTAAGGAAGGATTTTTGGGTATTTTATTTTTTAAATGCCATTCTTTATTTATTTTCTGCATATCTTTTTATTTCTAATATAAACGCCCGCCTAGTTTAACTTTTTTATCAGGGATAACAAGAATGCATTCATTATTTTCATCCGGTACTCCTAAAGCCAAAACTTCGGAAACAGCCGGACCTATCTGGCGAGGAGAAAAATTAACTACGCATAAAATCTGTTTGCCAATTAATTCTTCAATTTTATAATTTTGCGCCAATTGGGCGATTGATTTCTTTATGCCTATTCCATCCCCTAGGTTAATCTTGAGCTTATAAGACGGCTTTCTGGCTTCGGGAAAATCCTCTGCTTTAATTATTTCCCCGACCCTAATATCTATTTTTTGAAAATCATCAAATGTGGCCATAAATTTATTTTACAATTATTTATTGCTTTTTTATAAATTATCACCTAAAAAATTTTTCAAACTGGCTAAATCTTTTTTGTCTTTGTTATAATGAAATGTTTTAATGCCAACTGACCGGGCGCTTTTTACTGCCTCCTCTTTATGTTCAAAATATATAACATCGTCTTGACGCAAGCCAAAATGTTTCAGCATTATTTTATAATATTCAGAGTCAGTTTTTTCCGGATTATGCTTCAAGGTAAAAACCTCATAAGGCATTATTTTCAAACCGAACTATTCCATTTCTCCATCATTTGCTCCTGTTAAAATTATTTTCCGATTGGGATATTTTTCAAGCAAAATATGCATTTCTTTTAAAATTCCCTCTCCTTTTATTATAAAGGCATTAATGGCGTCTACTAAAATTGTCTTCATAAATTTATTTTAAAATAACTTTAAGCAACTCGGGAAATTCCTCGGTCTCCATATCTTGGAATGTATAATGGCCTCTGCCTTTAAGCTCTATTATTTTCCCGCCTAAAGCGCTGTAAAAAATCCGCAGGCTCTTTTTACCATCCGCTTCTTCGTCGTCGGCGGTAAACATTATAATTTCCTTAACGCGCGTTTTTATGCTTTCGTCTATTGGATAAGTATAAAATTCTTTTCTAAATATATCATTTTCATCGGGAATTTTCCATGGCGCGACTAGTATTAATTTCTTTACGATTTCTTTGGATTCTCCCAGCCAGCGGACCAAGAAAGCGCATCCACAGCTGTGGCCGATTAAAATTGTATTTTCCGAAACCGGATATTCTTCAAACTCTTTTTTGAACGCCTTGTAATCCGGCAGCCAAGGCCTGGGCATAAGCGGAGTTTGCGCTTTTATCCCCTGCTCAATCAATTTTTCTTTCACCCAAGAAATCCAATGCTTGTTATAAGTCCTTGTTTCCGGATTCATCGCCTTTTCCATATTTGAAGGGCAACCGTGGATAATTATGCAATTTACTTTTTTATTAAATTTTTCCATTTATTTTTTAATTAACTTTAATTTTTGTATTTTTTTAAGTTTCTTTATCCGAGCTTCTTCCTTAGCGGCCAGGGAACGGCTTTTAAATTTTTTCGCATATGCTAATTGCACCGGCCGACGGGATAAAGTATATTTCGCGCCCAGTTTAGCGCCGTTATGCTCAATAATTCTTCGCTTTAAATCAGTGGTAATTCCAGTATACAAAGTTTTATCAGCGCATTTAAGGATATAAAGATAATACATAATATAATTAGATTTATAAAAACTGGAAGGTACCCATTTCCCTAGACACATTCTCCATGCTCCAATTAATATTGCCGGCTATATGACACAGGCGGCATTTTTAATTTAGAATGTATTCTGGAATGGTTGTAAGAATGGATAGTTT
>Ga0210056_1002741_pt1 | contig 14648 bp, 17 predicted proteins | sample CryGeyCG2014_080_2_FD_183965 | JGI IMG/M metagenome (GOLD analysis project Ga0210056, IMG submission 183965) | Groundwater microbial communities from aquifer - Crystal Geyser CG07_land_8/20/14_0.80 (SPAdes) (version 2) | ecosystem: Environmental > Aquatic > Deep subsurface > Groundwater | place... | reverse complement strand
AATCACAGAGCGGCTGAATGACTCGGCTCCAAGGATAAACCCCGCATAAAGGTCCTTAAAAGGATTATGGAAATTGTCTGATAAGCCATCCTGAACGAATGCCCTGTATTTTAACTGAGCCGTCTTCATGCTTCTGCTGCTGAACTGGCCAAGCAGCCATTCTGTGCTTAAAAACGGGCTTTTCTCAATTCCCAGATAACTGCGGTAACTGCTCCACTGGAATTCCTCCGGAAGCCTGGCAATGCCGGCCCTGACAGGATTCAGGTGTATATACCTGGTTAGTTCCAGCAGATAATTCTCTTTTTCCACCAGGATTGACTTATACCTTCCCTGGAATAAATGCCCCGCTCTTTTATGGCGGCTGTTGAATCTATTGGTATAAACAGTCTGAAGGCGGTGCATGAACCTTACGAGATTAGCCCTGGGGGTCTCAATCAAAAGATGATAATGGTTATCCATCAGGACATAGGCATAAATGTTTATTCCGTGGCAGTCCTTTGCGTCGTTTAATATATCCAGCATTTCCTGCCTGTCCTGGGCATCCCTGAATATGGGCTTCCTTTCATTTCCCCTTGCAGTGATGTGGTAAAACGCTTCTTCGTATTCAACCCTTAACGGCCTTGTCAATGCAATCCCCAAATATACAAATATGTTTTATCCAGACAAAAAATGATTAGCTACTCACAACTAAAGACCTGACACCATGACGCATGCACAGGGATTCCATCAATTTGCTCTTACCCGCTCCGCTGCGGGATATGATAACTCCGGAAAGAGGATTATCAAGTTTTCGTGATATTGTTATCAAATAGCCGATTTTCTTGTTTATTTCCTCTCCCACATAACCCAGAATGTCAAGGTGCTGGACTACTTGGTTAAGAATGTCAGGGCTTTTAAGGAATTCAAGGGCTTCATCTTCTTCGTCTTGTGTCATGTGATAACCTTTGTCCTGTTCTTGTATAAGGTCTTTGGTTTCTCTTACCTTTTCTAATTTCTTAATGACGGCGCAAAGGTCTTGCTCAACTACAGGCTGGGTTACCTTAAACAGCTCGCTTACCCTGTTTGCGAACCCTGTCCTGCTCCTTCCTATGTAAAGGTCTATGATGTCCACGTGGAAGGTCGTTCCGCCATTCTCCGCCCTTATGTTTACCTTCATTCTGTTAGGGTCAATTCCGTTAAGTTCCTTTACTTCATACCTGCGATTTGCGAATTCAAATTTAAGGATGTCATCAAAAACCTGGACTGTGCCCTCCCCTATCTTTGAAGCAATGGACTGGGCTTCATCTATGGCTTTTGTGAGGTTTTCCTTTGTTAGTTTTTCCGGAATTTTAACCTTAAAGCAGGGCAAGTCCATTTTCGTTAGTTGGCTTGAAAGGTTTGGGTTATCCCCTGCTATATATGCCTTCCAGGGCCTGTGCTTTTTCAAGAATTCAAGGTGTTCTTCGTTTAGGGCTTGGAATACAGGAACGGCATTGTCATAGCCCAACTGGCACAAACGAAGGGTATCAGTTATTGAGCCGGTAAACACTATTTCCTTGCTCTTGAATGCCTGCCAGTTAAAGACTCCTTTGGGTAAATTGCTAAGGTAGATTTCCTTGTTGTCTGCCATCCTTAGGCCTATCAGGTCAATGCAGTCTTCATCTAAGCTGAACACAGGAAAAACTATGCAGTCAGCGAAAAACTCCCTGCCTTCCTTGGTCAGAATCCCTATTTCCTGCAGGGCCTGCCTTACCTCTCCTTTGCTGGGTATTGCCTTAAGGAAGCTGCCGTTGGAAAGCCCCGCCTTGAACCTTTCAGGCACCTGCTCATCATATATACCCAGGGATTCAAGGTATTGCCTGCCCTTGCCGGATTTTCGGAAGGCGTTCTGATAAAACCTGACGGTGTCGTTCAATAATTCCTGTTTACTTACAATCATCTTTTTTCCTTGTTGTCGCCGACAAGCCTCTTTGACAAATTACCAAATGCATCCGTTCAGGGCAATGGTTTCAGGATTTTGCCTTTCAATGCCCCTGCCCCCGCGCAAGTCTTTTCTTCCTTATTCCACTTAGGGGCGGGGGGCGGGAATAGATAGTTATGAAACGGCGACCCGTCCCGATGGACATCGGTGCGGGGAAGCCGATAAAAACGACAGGCTTCAGCGAAAAAGCACGGAGAGCGGAAAGGAGGGTCGCTGTCCCGATGAATAAAGAGGGACGGTTTAGCGACGGGTTCGAGATGGTGAGAACCCCGGCTCCGAAGGAGGGAGAATGACTGATATTATTAGAAATGCCGAAGGGACAATCAATATCAGCCAAAGTGATCTCTCCATTCGCCCTACAATCAATTATTCTGGGCAAGGCAAGGGTTTGATACCCAGCTCCAGAATTGAAAATATGAAATCTGCTATTATACATAACTTGAACGCTCCACTTTTGAAAATGTCAAAATCGGGCTATCGTCGGAAAAATTCGCAAAAGCCATATGGAGATCATGCTGGGTGTAGTTCTGACATTTATCAATTGCTTTTACATAAATCAAGCCTTCTGGAAGATTTGGCGGAGAATAAGTATGACTTTGACCATAATCAGTATCGTCGGAAAAAAGAATTGTGCCTGTGGGGCTGCCCTGACGGACTTCTAATTTATCAATTCCTGAACCATCGGCGTAGTCATCAACAAAAATACTTATGCTTGTTTTATTTGTCAATCCACCGTCGGGAATCACTTTCCCCTCGGAGTCCTTCACTTCCAGCAGCGGTGGCGTGATGTCAATATTCGCTTTTGCGATCACTGTATTCGGACCAAATGAGCTATTGTGAGATGGATGTGGACTCACAACGATTGTGCCATTTTGGTCTGAATTTGTTTCTGTTTTGCATGTACTACCTTCGACGGTTGTTTCCCACTTTATCTTACCAACCAATTTTTCCGGAGGCGCAACACTACCTTTGACTGAAACATTTGAAAGCTCAATATTCTGATTTTCTGCGGGAATCAGTATTGCAAGATTGTCTGCAGGAAATGCCTCAAACGAAAAAACTGGCAAAATTCCTATATATAATAGAATCAAAAAAATCCTTTTAACTGACATTCTCTTTTTCTCCTAAATACGGCTCGTGGCTATTTCTCTTCAGGTGGAATTTCATCTGTACTCATTAATAATGTTCTTTCATACTTAAAAGGATATGGGATTCCACTTTTTACCCATTCTAAAGCATCTTTTGCTTCCTTGGAAATAAATTCAATTTTATTATTTGACATTTTTTCTAATACTTGAAGACTTCGTTTATCTGGAATACTTTTTAATACTTTTAAAACAATACTATAGTTTGTATGTACTTTTCCCCACGGTGGCGGAGATGAATTTGGAATATTTGATGCGCCATTTAGCAATTTTAAGACTGTAGGAATTACATCATTTCCTGTTTCAATAAGAACAAGGATTGCACCTTCATATTCAGGAACTGTCTTCCAATTTATCAATAAATCTATAGCAGCCTTGATTCTTTGAGATTTCGGCATAACATCAAGCAAGTGTTTCGCACGAGCTCGTTGTATATCGAATCCTAATATGTTTTGTAGTTTTGGATCTTTTTTAATAATTTCCTCAGATTCTTCAATCCATCCTTTTTTTATAAATAATTCTACAATTATTTTTGTATACTCTGAATTCTCCATTGCTGTTTTGAACAGCATTTGTTTTTCTTTGTTCAACTTTTCCACAGAAGGTAAATTTAATTTTTTTCTCATATTTATCATTTCGCTACTATGGCGTAATGTATTTCTAACAAACCAACAAGAATCATTTTTATTCAAATAAGCAATTGCTTTCTCGTCACCAAGATAACCAATTTTCTCAGCTGCAATTCTTCTAATTCGAGGTTCGCTATCATTTAAGTAGAGGACTATGGAATCCACTGAGGTTTTATTTCCTAAGTCAGAAATTTGTTCTATTTTTTCTATTTTCCTTGCCATTTCTATGCAATTGGCTCGATTCCTATTTTTTTCTTTTGCTTCCAAATAATTAAAGGTCCAAGAAACTGATAGAATGGCAATCATTAAAATAAATTTGCTTCTGTGTAAATTCTCGTTTTTGTGCATTCCCATATCACCCTCCCATTTTCAATTTTATTCCCACTGGCTACCTGGATGAGCCCAGTCTATACCTTCATGTCCATAAGTTCCGTGTGTTTCTGCCCATTCTGCACCATTTTCTGTACTATTCCATACATTGGGATCTGTGCCAATCATGGCTTCCCATTCATTATCAATCCCATCTTGATCTGGATCCACACTAATAGGCAAAGGATCGGCAGTGTTACCGTAGTGACCGTAAGCAGTAAAGTTGTGGACTCTATGGTCCCTATGCCAAAATTCGTGCAGCACTACTGCTTTGAATCCATTTATATATTTATTTCCCGTCGGTGGAATACCGGCTGAACTATATGAAGCTGGACCAATTTTTACTTCCCAAGAAGTTGCGGAATAAACTATAGTAGAACCATATGCGCCTGTCATGGTGGGATCATATGAGTATTGCCCCACATACCCAAGACCATCTGTCCAGTAATAAAACCAGTTAGGAACACTAAACCAATCTTCCTGGGCCGGAAAGAAGTACTTAACATTTACAGTCTTTGTGACTTCTCCCGCAAAAGCAAAAGTTATGAAATACAATAGTGCGATTACAACCAATCCATATTTTTTCATACGAGCCCACTCCCCATACTAATTATTTCCTTATTTATTCTTTGTTGATGACTACGCCGATGGTTCAGGAATTGATAAGCTTGAAGTCCGTCAGGGCAGCCCCACAGGCACAATTCTTTTTTCCGACGATACTGATTATGGTCAAAGTCATACTTATTCTCCGCCAAGTCTTCCAGAAGGCTTGATTTATGTAAAAGCAATTGATAAATGTCAGAACTACACCCAGCATGAAGTTTTAGTGAGTTTTCATTGATTTCTCGTCCATTTTTCAAGTTTGTTGTTTGCAAAAGTGAGGCGTTCAAATGATGTTCAAGTCTGTTTTTGAAGTAATGAATATGGGGCTCAATACTTTCAAGGTTACCACTAATTAATAATAGTGTTGACCCCATTAACGAAATCGCCCATCAGTTTGATAGACCTAAACATATGAAAAACCTCCAAAACATTGAAACGAACACACAACTTTTGCAAACGCAAAAACGGGGCTATCGCCCCGAAAAGTTCAGACCGGAATAGTAAAACCGTGCTGACTAAAATTACCTGCTTGGTCGTGTGCAAGGACACAAATCTGACCTTCTGGCAAATCATTTAAAGTATAAGTATGGCTTGATTCATTATAATACGCCGAGTTCCAAAATTGATTAAGGGGGGTTCCTGAAGCGTCTGAGCCTTGAAATACTTGAAAATGGCAAAGCCCTGAACCATTGCCACCATCATTTACTTCGACGGTTACATTTTTTCCTGTTACTCCCCCTTCGGGGATAACGTCACCATTAGAATTTTTAACAGTAATAGTAGGTACTGCACCCGAAGCAGAAGACATTGCGTTAAACTGAGTTACAGGAGTGCGGTAAGTAAGACCAAAACCTTCGTTATACCAACTTGTATTTGTAAGAATATTTTTCCCACTACCCGTTTGTTGAATAGTGACTCCATTAAGTGCATATATTAATTCTACCCATCCATCACAACGAATACCTGCAATATTACTCAAATTTGATATTGTATCTGTATCTCCACCTTGCAGATCAATCATTGAAGTAAGCAAATTTTGAACATACGGAAATCGCACGGATCCATCGTTTTTCGCCATTTCAACAATTCCTGTACGGGTGGAAACAGAAGGATTTTTAGTTTTGGCACCAACATACCCCCAAAAATCATGCATAAAACCATAGAGAGTTCTTGTCTTTTGATACCCACTCTGAGTTTGTTCTGCAACGTGATAATTATTTAGATTATCTGCACTGCTACCTTCATAATCTAAAAAAATTCCAGCATGATAACTAATCGCCAAAGGAAGATTACAATATACCACATCCCCTTTTTCCATATTAGCTGGAGTTGCCGACCAAAGCAAATTATTAAATAGTAACAGGAAAAATATCGAAAATAAAATAATCTTTAATTTTCTCATATTAATATCCTATTATAAATTATTTTTTGTAAGAATTATATAGATTTTTTAGCTTTCCGTTTTTTTCTTGCTTGCTCAAAGAATCAAGCTTATTTTTAACCATCGCTTTCCGCCCTGGGTTATTATAATTCAAAGAACTCAAACCCATTAAAATATTATTGACTGCCGTTTCTTCTTTAACTTCGTCAAGCAAACCAAGAATTTTTCCTGCAAGTAAATCTTGATTGACATGGCGATTGTGAGATAGATAATAAACAGAACCTTTAAGTATTTCTGGATTGTTTTTTAGATATTTGAATTTTTCCAAAAATGTTTTTTCTCTTTTTTCGTGACCGCCCCAAGTCCGAGCTGCTTCACATTTTAAACTCAAAGGATTTTTATTGTCTGAAAAAATATTAGATAATTCATTCATAATAAAATTTCTATCCTCGTCAGAAATATGCATGCCGTTTAAATAATAATTAATATTTACAGTAAAACTTCTTTTTAAATTTGGATTATATTTTTTATTTATTATTACTGGCATTACTTTTTTCATCAATATTTCTTTTAAATCTTTAGTCTCGTTTTTCCATTTTTCATATAATCCGCTATAAATATATGTATAAACGAGAAGCTTTTTCAGATCTTCCTTGCTTGCTGTTCCTGCCTGTATTGTATAATTAAATTCCTGTATGTCATCTTTATCTGTCAAAAGATTTAAAGCTTCTAAAGATTCAGTTTCATTAACACTATTTAATATTGACATTAACTCTTTCCTTCCAGGTGAATTTTCTTTGAAGTCTGTCCATCCTGGATGGTGATCCACAAAAGAGCCCACTTGGCTAATAAATAATCCTATTTTATCTGTTTTTGTATCTTCACCAAAACAAAAAATCGGCACCAAAAAAACCATTGCTATGCCTAATACAAAAATAACCTTTTTCATTTTATTATCCTCCAATCCATATTTTTTTACCGTCGAAGTAAATGATGGTGGCAATGGTTCAGGGCTTTGCCATTTTCAAGTATTTCAAGGCTCAGACGCTTCAGGAACCCCCCTTAATCAATTTTGGAACTCGGCGTATTATAATGAATCAAGCCATACTTATACTTTAAATGATTTGCCAGAAGGTCAGATTTGTGTCCTTGCACACGACCAAGCAGGTAATTTTAGTCAGCACGGTTTTATGCTTGCTTAGGTAATTTTTCCCCTCTGTAATGGGGATTTGACATTTGCAAAAAGTTGTCGTTCAAAACAGGTTCAAAGGAGTTTTTCCAGTGTTCGAAGTTGTCTGTGAAGTGATGAAAACTTGGGTCAGCTTGGCTAATAAAGTGATGAGCGACTTGACTTGTAACCCCCAAACTTCCCTTACTACTTATACCTGCCATGCTCATCATCTCTCCGACGTTTCATCGGAGTCCGAAGATACATCGGACCTTTACAGGGGGTAGGTTAGGCCCATTCGAGCGTGCTAACTGATATTGGCTATTAGTTAAATTAACATAAAAATTGTTTCTACTTGGGCTTGATATTGAATTAAGAGTAGGACTCCAATTTGAAGAAGACCACTCTAGATTTATCTCGTGGCCATTCTTGTTTCTTATCTTTTTTAAATAACCGTTACATAATGAGGATGGGAAGGTAGTTTCATAATTAATAAAATAATATTTTGTTCCGTATTTGTCTTTAACCACATAATAATTCCCGTTGTCCTCAAAAGAAAGCCAAAGATAAACACCCGGGGGTGCTTTAAATTTTGCATCGGAGAATTTAGATCCTGTAATCATACATCTGAAGGCCTGAATACCGCCGGATTGCGGAGTTTTTTTGCCAAATTGACCTCAAACCAGTTGCATAGCTACTTCTGCCGACGGAGGCTCTGTAAGAGAAGCAGGTACAACCGCCTCTTTTCCGATGAAGGAAGAAGGCTGGTTCTTCTGCCAGAAGGCATAACGGCGCTTCCGGGCAGACACAAGATTCTGTTTTCTTTGATTTAGTATCACCTCCTGTTGACCCGACAGAGCCTGAAGCGGAGTAACATACTTTAGAGAGCTGTGGGGGTCATTATTGTAAAGGTCAGGGAAGCGCGCAAGCCAGCTGACTACGTCATCTACGATCTTAAAGGAAACAGGGGCTTCCCTGTGGTACTTAAGCGTTTTGATAAACGCCTCTATCCAGCCTTCGTCGTCAGGGGTATGAGGCCTGCCGTAGTGTATCAGAGCGCCAAGCAGGTCTTTAACAGTAATCCTGGTGTAAGCTGCTTTCATCGCAGAGCCTCTGTCAGAGTGAGCCACCAGGTTTAATTCCAGCGAAGGCGGCATAAGAGCCAGCGCCTCAGTTACAGCCCTTACCAGGTCAGAAGAAGTGACACCTGTCAGGGAATATCCTATGTGAAGCAGGTAGCGGCAAGGCAGAATCATTACCGGTATAGCCCACACGGCAATCCCTGTTTCAGTGACAAAGCACGTAGCATCGTAGCAAAGAAGCGAAAACCCCTGATCCAGAAGAGAATGAGCGGAAACATAGGAGCCGTTTCTCTTGCGCCTCCTGATTGGGCGCAGCAGTCTTTCACTTTTCAGGACCTTGTACACAGTTGAAAGAGAGGCAAAGAACCTCCCTGACTCATGGCCGTGGACGAAGATATGGCTTACGGGTTTGTCCCAGAACCTTTCTTCTGTGGCAGTCCGGACAATGGCTTCCCGCTCATGGGCAAGGATCCTGTTCCATGCAATACGCTTTACCAGCGGCTTCGGATTAGCCCATCTGCGCAGTTTCCTCGGCTCAATCCCGAATATCCGGCAGGCTCGTTTCTGGGTTAATCCCTGGGAAACAGCTTCTTTGATGCTTTCGACTACGGCTGTCCTTGTCTCTTTCTTGAAATGTCCTTTAAGCGCGCCTAAAAGCCCTAATCCGTTCTTTTTTTTAACAAGGACAGCTCGTGGCCCACTGCGGCAAGGGCGTCTTTTGTTTCTTCCAGCTGTCTTGCGACTCTTTGGTACTGTTCTACGGGTATGACCTGCTGTTTGCGCCCGGGCTTGCCCTTCCTGGACAACGCTTCTATGGCCGCCGCCTTGACCTTTTTGCGTATGGCTACCAGGTCCCATGGGACAAGGCCGTTGCGCTGCAGGATCATCTTTACCGGAGCGCCCGGGGCAATGCATTCCATGTAGACATTGAACAACTGTTCCGGTGTCAGCTTTATCCGTTCTTTCTTGTTTTCTATGGTTTCCAACAGTGTCCTCCTTAAGGCTTACTACTATTATACAGCCTTTTTTGGGTTTTTCAAGTTTCGCCGCCTACTGATAGAGAATTAAATCTTAACTTGAGGACACTAAGGCAAAGAAACGCGGATCCCAATTGGCATGTATCAGGATCTTCGGACAGCAATAGCCTAATTCTTCTATTCTTTTACTTAAAAACAAAAATCCCCCGGGCTCGTCTGCTGTCAATTAGTCATTAGTCATTTGTCATTAGTAGGATAAGAACAGTAGATTTCATAGATTGAAGGGAATTTGGAATGAGTAATCGGGAGAGATTTTTATGGGTTAGGAAGATGGATAAGAGGAAGTTGGGTATATATGTATTATAACTCGAAATCGCTATTTGTCAAGAATAAAGGTACTTTTTATATCTTTTATACTTTTCTATCTTCTTTTATCTTCATGTTAAATAGAAATACGTCGCATGAATGCGACCGCTACAAAGGGCGGGCAAAATCCCCCTTTGATAAAGAGGGAAACAGAGGAATTTAAATAGGGCGACCAAAGTCGCCCCTACGCGCAGGCTGAAGCCCGCGGCTACCTTTGGGCGGGCAAGTCTCTGAACCATTCACTTCCTACTACGCCTTTCAGGCTTCGAAGGACAGGTCGCTCAGATTCAGGATAAACCCCGCCCCTGCGCGTATCCCCTCATCCTCGCCTTCTCCCGCCCTCCACCAAGATTGGCGGACAAGCAAGGGGAGAAGGTAATATGGATATACAAAAGTGAAAGGACATTTAAACTTGACATTTAGCGGAAAACAGATATAATACTAAAAGATGATTACGGTGATTATCGCAGACTAATGATTACAGTGATTATTTAAAAATGATTACACCGATTAATACTAACTGGAGGAAAAATGGCGGAAGAAAAAAAGAAAAAGGCAGCAGCGCCGGCAGCGCCGGCAGGGGCACCGGCAAAACCTAAAGTAAAGAAAAGAAAACCCTCTATACTAAAAAGGATAAGGCAGGAAAAAAGAAAAAGGGAGCATAATTCAGGGATAAAAAAGAACCTGAAAGCCACGCTCAAGAACACAGAGCTCGCTATCGCCTCAAAAGACAAACAAAAGATAAAAGAAGCCCTGAGCCTGGCATTCAGCACCCTGGATAAAACGGCCCGGAGCGGCGTGATACACAAAAACAAAGCGGCAAGGCATAAATCAAGGCTCGCGTTAAAAGCCAATAAGATCTAATAAAGAAAGATATCCCGATCCTCCAAACTAACTGGCGGACAGGTAAATCGGGACCGCTACAAGGGCGGGCAAGCCCGCCCCTACGCGCTGCATAACTTGCTTACCAATATTTCAAGAGCAAGATCCTCTGAGATCCTGCCGGACTTGATGTTGAATTCGGTATCAAGGAGCCGGTTCAGGTTATCCTCCAGTTCCTTCTGCGAGAATTTCCTTCCCTGCTCCATAACCTTTCCCGTCTGCCTCGGCGATCTAGAACCGATCGCGGCTCCTATCTCAGCGCTGGAACGTTTTTTCTCTATAAGCTGCTTAGCGATCATTATCATCCTGAACTGCCTTGCCATCATAGCGATCAGGTAGCCGGGCGATATTCCTTCCCTGATAAGGATCCCCGCGGATCTCAGAGCCTCGTCTTTTCTTCTTTCAGCCACGCAATCCACCAGGTTCCATACGTCAGGCGCTTCCCTGCTTGAGATCACCGCCCTGACATCCTCTTCTTCTATGCTTTCCTTCCTGCCTGAAAACAACGCGAGCTTCTCTATCTCTTTTGACAGCAGGCCCAGGCCGGTGCCCGCCCTTTCCAGCAGGGCGTTAACAGCCGGTTCCGTCATTTTTTTGCCCTCTTCCGCGGCCCTTTTCCGGATCCAGGCTTTGGCTTCAGGGACAAAGGGACTATAGAACATAACCTCGTATTTTTTCAGGGCGGTTTCGGTCTTCAGGACCGTAAGGATAAGGCAGGTGCTGGGAACCGGGTCCCGGGCGTATTCGGCGATATCTTTTAATTTGCACGCCGCTTCCGCATTTTTCACGACGATCAGTTTTTTCTGGCTGAAAAAAGGGACGGTCTGGCAGGCGCCAAGCAGGGAACTGATGCCCGAAGAAAATACTTCGTCGCCCTGTTTGACGTAATAATTGAAGGCTTCCTGGGAAGGATCTATCAGCTTCTTTTTTATCTTTTCAACCGCTTCTTCCTTCAGGTATTCTTCCACTCCGGCAAAAATATAAAAGGGCCTTATTGCGCCCTTTTCGATCTCAGAAAATAATTCCTTGGTGTTTGACATTTTAGTTTCAGCTACCATTCGGGCTCAATGAATTGAGCCCCTACAAATTCCCCTCACCCCCACCCTCTCCCGCATCGGGGAGAGGGAAAAGGAAGGGATCGGTTATTTAAATAACATTTCCGCCAGCTGCCTTTCGATCACCGGCCTCAGCGAATTCAGGATAACGGCGAACGAATTATTCTTCTCCACGCGCTCTTTCTTCAATATGAAACCGCCACCCGGCATTTCCCTCTTTTCGACCGACAGGCGAAAGCCCGCCTTCTTTTTAAAATACGTTTTATTGATCTTCTCTATGAACGCGGCATCTATCCTTTTTTCTGAGGAAGGTATTATAACCTCCTCGTCTCCGTCAGCGGACGAAAGCATCTTCCCGATTATATCCTGGTATCCTGCTTTGTCCATGCCCTTGATCTCTTCAAGCGCCGCGCTGAACACGGCAGATATGGCTTTCTGTTTTTCCGCCAGGACCTGCTTTTTGGCGTCTATGACCGCGGAAGTCCTCATTCTTTCCTCTTCCTGCCTCGCGCGCCCGCCTGCCTTCTCGCCAATATCCGCTTTCAGCAGTTCAGCCCTGGCCCTGGCTTCTGCCAGTATCCCTTCCGCCTGGCCTGACGCCTTTGATCTTATTGCATCCGCCTCTTTACGCGCGTCGCCTAAAATTTTCCGGATAATCGCTTCGATCGCCATAAACATCCTTTCCCAACCACAGATTACAGATTTCCACGAAAACACGAAAGTATCACGAAAACACGAAATAAAATTAGACACAGATCAACACAGATTATCACGGTTTTAACTTTGCAAACTATGTAAACTCTATAAACTTTGCAAACTGCTTTTAAATACTACCAAGGAAACACGGAATGACGGAAGTACGGAGAAATATTTGGCTTTTTACAAATGACTAATGACAAATGACTGTAGTTCAGACGAGCTTAATGCCGTTGAGCAGGATTATGCTCGCAAGCAGTCCCAGGACCGCGTACGTCTCGACCATAACGCCGTATATAAGCGCCTTCATCATGTCCTTAGGCTGTTTCGCGACTACCGCGATGCCGGCTGCGCAGGATTTACCCTGATGTATCGCGGATATCCAGCCCACCAGCCCAACCGGAATACAGGCGAAAAATATGCTTAATCCCTGCAGAAATGAAATGTCGGGTATCTTTCCGGTCAGAAGCCCTATCTTCATCACTACCAGGAAGCAAATAAGGAATCCGTAGATCCCCTGGGTCCCGGGCAGGCCCACAAGCAGAAGCATCGTGCCGAACTTGTCCGGCTCCTCAGTGAGCAGCCCGTCGGCTGCCGCTCCTGCGAGCCCCACTCCCTTGGCAGAACCTATTCCCGCAAAACCCGCAGCGAACGCCGCGCCAAGAATCGATAAAGCTAAACCCCAGCTCATTTTTAAAACCTCCTTAATTTTCTTATTGAGTTCAATTATGAATTATGAGTTATGAGTTATGAATGAAGGAATCAGGGCTCCCACCTTAAGGATTGGCGGGTCTTCGAGAAGCCCTGAGTTATCCCGAAGGGATCCCTTTGGGACAATTTCAAAAATACCTTGTTGTTGATTCATAATTCATAATTCAGCATTCATAATTAATATTTTATTTAAGGGCTTCTTTGAATTTCTTTACAAGCAGGGGGACGACCTCGAACAGGTCGCCCACTATCCCGTACGTGGCAACGTTGAAGATCGGCGCGCTGGGGTCCTTGTTTACCGCGACTATCACATCCGAGCCCTGCATGCCTACAAGGTGCTGGACCTGGCCTGATATGCCGCATGCAATGTAAAGCTTTGGGCAGACGGTCTTGCCTGTCTGGCCGACCTGGTGGTATGAAGGGATCCAGCCCGCGTCCACTGTCGCGCGCGAAGCTCCCACAGCCCCTCCTATGGTCTCCGCAAGTTCTCTAATAAGGGAAAAGTTCTCGGCTTTCCCGATACCCCTGCCGCCGGAAACGATGATGTCGGCTTCCTGCAGATCCACAACCTGCTCTTCCGGTTTGATAATCTTCAGTATCTCGACAACCGCGTCCTCAGCGGAAATTTTCGGGTCAACCGTGACAACTTCGCCCTTCCTGCCTGCCTGTTTTGCGATCCTCTTCATGACCCTGGGGCGGACAGTTGCCATCTGCGGGCGGTGGTTGGGCGAAATTATGGTTGCCATAATGTTGCCGCCGAACGCCGGGCGCGTCTGCATCAGTATCTTTTTTTCCGTGTCTATTTCAAGTCCGGTGCAGTCAGCGGTAAGGCCGCATTTGATCCTTGCCGCGACGCTCGGGGCAAGTGACCTGCCTATCACGGTGGCGCCCACCAGCACGATCTCCGGCTTGTATTCCGTGACCAGCCTTGTAAGCACCCTCGCGTAGAATTCGTTCCTGTACAGGCCCATGAGCGGTGAACCCGCGATATACGCCTTATCCGCCCCGTACGCGAAGAGTTCTTCCGCGATCCCCTGCGTCTTCTCGCCGATATAAACCGCCGCGAGCTCTGTGCCCAGCTTGTCCGCAAGCTTGCGGCCTTCACCCAGCAGTTCAAAGGTAACAGGCATGATCCTGCCTTCCTTCTGCTCGGCAAACACCCACACGCCTTTATACGCGGACAGGTCCGCGTGTATTACTTTTCTGGTTATCTCGATGGCGCCGGATTTGCACGCCTCGGCGCACGCGCCGCACAGGTTGCAGTTATCCCTGATCACCGCTTTTTTATCCACTAACTCGACCGCGCCGAACGGGCATTTCTTAACGCAGAGCTTGCAACCGGTGCATTTTTCTATAATTACCTTAATGTTGTCCATATATTTTCCATTTTCTTTGATTACAGTGATTAGTAAAGAGATTACAGTGATTATTTAAAGTTACCATAATCTTAGTTATAATCAACGTAATCATCTTTTAGAAATCACTGTAATCAGCATTTAAAGGACTTTGCTATCGCGCAGTTTGCCGACAAGGGCTTCTGCCATCTGGTCCGGTTCGCCCCGCAGGATCTCGCCCTTCTTGCGCATTTCCGGCGTGAATATCTTAATAACCTGGGTCGTAGACC
>Ga0210056_1002740_pt1 | contig 14650 bp, 4 predicted proteins | sample CryGeyCG2014_080_2_FD_183965 | JGI IMG/M metagenome (GOLD analysis project Ga0210056, IMG submission 183965) | Groundwater microbial communities from aquifer - Crystal Geyser CG07_land_8/20/14_0.80 (SPAdes) (version 2) | ecosystem: Environmental > Aquatic > Deep subsurface > Groundwater | place... | reverse complement strand
ATGAGCTGAAGATAACGGAGACGCGGAAATATCCTGTTATGGCGGATATCAGGATAGAGTGTATGGTCTGCGGGAAAGAATTCATTTTCAACGGCGGGGAGCAAAAGTGGTATAAAAAACGCGGATTGAGCCAGCCAAAACGATGTCCGGATTGCCGGGAAAGGGTGCCTGGACCGGGTATGTAGGTGATAAGGAAGTTCTTGACGAGATCGCAAGGATTGAAAAGAAATTGTTTGCCGGTTGAACGATATGTCACATGTCAAGACCTGACACCTAAGTTTTTGGGTCTACGTCTCTGGGTTCATAAGTGTGGTTTTTTCCTGTGGTTTTTTCCTTGACAAAATTGATATTCTAGTGTATAATTATATAAGAATTATTAAGTTGTTTCTATATTACTATATTAAAATTATGAGGTTAAAATGAGGCAAAATTTAAATAAATCCCTTTTTCCAAGAAAAGCGCTTGAGAATATAGTAAAATTTTTAGATACCGAAGAAGTAATTGTTCTTATTGGCGCAAGGCAGGTTGGAAAGACCTGTATTATGCGGCTCCTGCAAAATGAATTGAGAAAAAGAGGCATTGATGAAAAAATAATTCATTATTTCGATCTTGAGGACACCTCTCTGCTTAAAATTCTAAATGCGGGACCAGAAGAATTTTTAAGGTATTTAAGCAGCTTAGGCGCGGATATTTCAGGCAATCTGGTTGTGTTTATAGATGAAATCCAGTATCTGGATAATCCGTCAAATTTTATTAAACTGTTAAGCGACCACCATAAAAACATAAAACTGGTTGTATCTGGTTCCTCCACGTTTGACATAAGAAAGAAATTTAAGGATTCTCTCGCGGGCAGGAAGATCGTTTTTGAAATTTTTCCGCTTGATTTCCAGGAATTTCTTCTTTTCAGAGGTGAAAAAATCCTATACGATCTGCTGCTGAGAAACAGCTTTGAAAAAATATACAGGGAAAAAATCAAGCCGGATTTCGAAGAATTAAAATTTCACTCTGAAAAATTCAAAAGACTTATAGACGAATTTATTGTGTATGGCGGATATCCTAGAATTGCGCTTGAAAATAATAACGGAAAAAAAATCACATATCTTGCCGAAATATACAATACCTACGTAAAAAAAGACATTAAGGATCTTATGCGCATTGACAACCCGGCGGCATTCAATAACCTTATTAAAATACTCGGGCTGCAGGCAGGCGATTTGATGAATTATGACAATACCTCCATAGATCTGAGGATGGCAAGGCCTACCCTGGAAAGATACCTTTTTATACTTAAAAATACATTCATCATTGAGATCCTCGCGCCTTATTTTACAAACAAGCGGAAAGAAATAGTCAAGATGCCTAAAATCTATTTTTTTGATAACGGTTTAAGGAACGCGGCTATTAACAATTTTCTGCCGGCTGATTCAAGGACAGACACCGGTGTTCTTGTGGAAAACTTCGTATTTTCGCAGCTTATAAAGAATCTCAGGGATTTAGAGGAACTCCATTTCTGGAGGACACAGTCTAAGAATGAAATTGATTTTATAATCTCGGGCCAAAATCCGGTTCCGGTAGAGGTCAAATATAAATCATTTAAATTTCCCGCTGTTCCCAGGGGAATGAAATATTTTCTTAAGAATTATCTGCCTCCCCGCGGGTTTGTGTTAACAAAGGATTTTTTCGGAATGAAAGAGGAAGAGGGCAGGCCTATTTATTTTCTGCCCGTGTGGATGTAGAAAAAAATTTGGGGGTCAGAGGGACGCCCTATGTTAAAATCAATTAAATTAGCGTTCTTCGTTCTGGCAATCCTCATCCCCGCGGCGTCATTCTGCCAGTTCTCCGAGACCACCGGCGTTATAACGTCTGCCAGGTGGAAGAGCGGGGTGCCGCTGGGGGGGATCGGGTGCGGCAAGATAGAAATGCTGACCGACGGCGGTTTCGGCAATTTCTCCGTTAACCACAACTGGGACCGGCCCACGGGTATCGTGCGGGGCGCGTTCTTTGCCGTGTATGCCGGTGACGGCAATACCGGAGCTGCCAGGGTCCTGAAGCTCAGGTCTGACAGATACCAAAACACTACGATGATCGACAGCGTCACGTATTTCGGCAGGTTCCCTGTTGCTGAACTGAATTTTTATGATCCGCTTCTTCCCTTAGACATTTCCCTTGAAGCTTTTTCCCCGCTCATCCCCAATAATATTAAGGATTCAAGCCTTCCGTGCGCTTTGTTCAATTTTACCGTCACAAACAGATCCGATAGGCCTCTGGACGCAGCCCTGCTTTTTTCAATGGAGAACCTTATCGGGTGGGGCGGAAGGAAAGGGAAGGCCTGGGATTCCAGGGACGGCAACAAGCAGGAGATCCTGGACACCGCGCAATTTTCCGGCCTGCTCTTTACGACCTCCGGGTCATATGAAGGCGAGAGCAAAAACGTCCTCGGCGAATACCTCATTGCCGTCCAAAAAGAGCCGGACCTGCGGGTAACGTATTGCCAGAACTGGGACGCGGGCGCGAAGGCGGTTTCGTTCTGGGATTCTTTTGCATTATCAGGTATCCTCACCGATATGCAGGAAAATGGTCCTTCTCCTGCAGGCGCGGTCTGCGCGAAAATAAGGCTGAAGCCCAAAGAACAGCGCAGGCTCTCTTTTGTATTCGTCTGGCATATGCCTTTCCAGGTCAGCCAGTACCGGGAAAAAACCTTCACGGGCAATTTTTACGGTTCTAAAAGGGACGTTTACAATGCCTTTGACGGAAAGCAGGCAACCCGGTGGTCTAACGGCTACCCCAAAGTTCCCGGAGAAGCCTTTTTATTCGGGCTGGGAAGAGCTGAGACCATAACAAAAGTGGTGTATGACACCAGATCCTCCCCGAACGATTATCCGGAAGGTTACATCCTTGAAGTTTCGCTTGACGGCGTTTCCTGGCAGAAGGTAAAGCAGGCAGACGCAAAAGAAGCCTCAGGGCAGCAGCAGGGCGGGCTCCTTGAAATTGCTTTCAGCCCGGCCTGCGCGAGATACATAAAGATAACCCAACTCGGTAGGTCCTTTTCATGGTTCTGGTCGATCCACGAAATCTCGGTTTACAACAATATTGAAAAGATCGATTTTAAGCCTGAGGACCCCAAAGCGCTCCTGCAGAAAATAGAATATAGGACTGTAACCGCTGACAACAGCCATTATTACGCGAATTATTTCAGCGGCGCGCCTTCCATCGCCGGATACGCGCTTGAAAATAAGGACCGCCTGCTCGCGCAGACGAAAGAATGGCAGGACCTGGTTTTCAGGTCCACCCTTCCTTTCTGGCTCAGGCTCAAGCTCATAAACTGCGCGTTCCCGATGTACGCCAATACCGTCCTTACAAAAGACGGCAGGTTCTCGGTGCTGGAAAGCCCCATTGATATGGGAGGAGCGCTGGGCACGATGGACCAGAGGATGGCGGCGCACGCATTTTACACCCAGATATTCCCTGAGCTTGATAAGAGCGAGCTGGAACTCTTCGCAAAGTGCCAGCCTGATGACGGGCAGATCACGCATTTCTGCGGCAATGTCCACGAAGTCGTGGGCAGCGGAGAAGTCGGGTACGGCACCACGGGATGGCCTGACCTTTCCTGCTCCTGGATAATGCAGGTATTAAAGCTTTACCGCTGGACAGGAGATGCGGATTTCCTTAAAAGAATGTACCCCCGCCTGAAAAAGGCGGCTGCTTTCTTGAAAAGCGCGGACCAGGACAGCGATTTCATCCCTGAAGGCGGGTCAACTTACGATTACGAAAACCTGCCAAGGGGCGCGTTCATTTATTCGGCGTCCTGCTATCTGGGCGCCCTGAACGCAGCGAAAGCAGCGGCAGAAGCGATGGGGGACGCGGAATCAGCAGAAGCCTACGCGAAGGATTTTGAAAACGCGCGGAAAAGCGTGATCGATAATATGTGGAACGGGGCGTATTTCATAAAATGGTGCAGCCACGCGACAGGAGAGAAAAACGTGAATTCGTTCATAGCCCAGTTCGCGGGCGACTGGCTCTCGCGCCTGTGCGGGACAGGCAGGACGATCCCCGAAGAATACACAAACCCCGCAGTGAAATACCTGCTTGCCACCCACCTGGATTCTTTCTTTCCTGTTCCGCCTATGGAAGTAAAACCGAACGGAAAGCCCGCGGTTGAAGCGTGCTATATGCTCCAGCACGAGCCGTACCTCGGAATGGAAGCGATATACGAGGGTTTCGTTGACAAGGGCCTGGAAGTGATCCGCAGGGTGTTCTACGTCTCCTGGGTCAAGACCAAAAATCCCTGGTGCCAGTCCCTGGCATACAGCCTGCGGGGCGAACAGGGAGGGTTGATCTCATATATGACCTGCCCCACGACCTGGCACGTGCTTAACGCCCTGAGCGGCACTACCCTGGACATAAACGCGGGCATGCTCTGCGTGCGCCCGCAGCTGTTTTCCGGGTCCGGGGAGCTGCATATGCCTGTCTTCTTCTCCAATTTCTGGGTCTGGCTGGATTTTGTTCCTTCCCGAAGGCGCCTGACTCTCACGATCATTAAAATATTTTCCGATAAGCCTATGGAGCTTTCAAGGGTTGTTTTTTCCGAAGACCTGCCTCCCGTGAACCTGAAAAAAGTTTTTAAGGTTGAAGCGGGTTCTGTTTTAGATCTTTCCGGTTATTATATCTGGTAATTCAATATGGAACGCACAGGATACGCTGACCTGCCTTTGCACGGGGGCAAATGCCCCAGGTGGCTTTTCCAGAGGATGGAAAAGCTGGCAAGGGTGCTCAGCGAAATAATCGTTTACGAGTTCGGGCCGGCAGAGCTGCTCGCGCGGCTTTCAGACCCGTTCTTCTTCCAGGCGCTGGGCTGCGTGCTGGGTTTTGACTGGCATTCAAGCGGGGTCACGACAACGGTCTGCGGCGCGCTGAAAGAAGGGCTGAAGGACGCGGGAAAGGACATGGGGATCTTTGTGGCAGGCGGAAAAGGCGGGACATCCCGCAAAACGCCTGCAGAGATAGACGCTGCCGGCAGGTACCTTTCTATTGACGCTTCAAAGCTTATTTACGCCAGCAAAATGTCAGCGAAAGTTGACAATACCGCTTTGCAGGACGGGTTCCAGCTGTACCACCACTGTTTTATATTCACGAAAGACGGAAGATGGACCGTTGTCCAGCAGGGGATGAACGACACGGTCCACAAAGCCCGCAGGTACCACTGGCTGGGCGAGGCAGTGAAGGATTTCGTGAACGAGCCGCACTCAGCGATATGCTGCGACACGAAAACTGAAGTGCTGGACCTGACCGCTTCTGAAAGCGCTCAAGCCCGGGACACCAGCGCTGAGCAGGCGCGCAGGAATCCTGACGCGGTCCTGGAAGAACTGAAAAAGATCCAGAGCCTTGCGATGCCCCAGCGCCATCCGGTATTAAAGGAAGATATTAATCCGGACCGGCTTTACAAAACTTTCATAAAGACCTACGAGCGCCAGCCCCAGAATTTCGAGGCGCTGTTAAGCATAGAAGGAGTAGGGCCCAAGACAGTAAGGGCGCTTGCTTTGATATCAGAGCTTGTTTACGGCTCTGCCGCAAGCCGCAAGGACCCGGCGCGGTTCTCTTTCGCGCACGGCGGCAAGGACGGGTTCCCTTTCCCGGTTGACAGGAAGGTTTACGACCGCTCGATACAGATACTGCGCTCCGCGCTTGACAAGGCGAAGCTTGATGACCGCGAGAAACTCGGCGCTTTCCGCCGCCTGCAGGCCTGGAAATAAATGCGCCTGGCATATGAGGTGAACTATGTTGTACTTCTCTCATTATTCCGCAAAAAAGTGGTTGTACTCTCCTGAGTTACCATTCAATATTGTCAGGGTCCATCATCCCGAGGGCCATCCTGTTCATACACATGAGTTTTTTGAAGCCGCGTATGTTCTCAAAGGCAGGGCTATGCATATAGTGAATGGAAAAAGGTCCCCGATTTCCAAAGGCAGCATGTTTCTGCTTAATCCGGAGGAATCGCACGGGTATGAAGTGAGCACCGGTTACGGAATTGAAATAATAAACCTGTTTATAATGCCCTCGGTTTTCAATGATTCTGAATGCCTCAAGCCTTTTTATAATCCCCTTAGACACAGCCTGCATCTTGAAGGTATTGAAAATATCAAGATCCAGGAACTGTTAGACATAATGCTGAATGAATTCGTCCATAAGCGGTGGGGCTATAGGCAGATAATAGTGGCTCATCTTGTTGAGCTGCTGGTAACTATAAATAGAATATTTGAACAACAAGAAAGGGAAGAGAGTCTTGGAAGCCTGAGCGATTTAAAGAAACAGGCTATCCGGTCTGCCATCAGGTACATTGAGTCAAATTACAAAGAACCTTTCAGGCTGAATGATATAGCACAAAGGGCGCGTTTGAGCCCGAACTATTTTTGTGAAGTCTTCAGGAAGCTTATGAAAAAAACTGTAATTGAATACCGCAACGAAATGAGGATAAGAGAAGCCTGCCACATGATAAGAGCTTCTTCCTGCAATATTACCTCGCTATGTTTTGAAATGGGTTTTAATGACCTGACCCATTTTGAAAGAGTCTTCAAAAAGCACACGGGACTGTCACCGCGGGATTATAGAAAACAATTAGATTTTTCGTAAAATAATCCTAAATCGTAAAATAAGCCGAGTATTTTTAAGAATTTAATATACTATAGAAAGGAGATAGAATGGGTGCGGGTAGTTAAGGAGACAAGAACAGTTTCCCGGTCAAATTGAAAACATAAACCCGCTCTAACGAATATCTGAGCGGGTTTTTTTATTCAGCCGAAGGCGCTGAAGAGGTGAAAAATTAAAAAGATATTTTTTCCGCTATTTCTGGGGTTTACTATGGCCTGCATTTTTTCTCCGTTGCATGGCCTTGCGCAGACTGTATCCGAGACTGATTCCTATTTTACAATCGCTGAGTCGTGCATGCCGGCTGACGGCATATCCACGCGGACTATCTCAGTTTACATCAAAGCCGCCACCCAATACAGCCCTTTATCCGGCAGACAGGTAACTCTGTACAGCAGCCGCGGTCCTGCAAGCGATACCGTTGTAATGATAAATGCCATTACAAATGCCAATGGCCAATGCACCGGCCGGATCAGTTCAGCCTTTCCAGGCGAAGTCAATATTTACGGGATATGCGATACCGCGACTATAACCGAGAACTTAGTTACAAACTGTTCTTTTGAAACAGGCGGTATCACAAGTGTTACCGGCTGGACCCTGGGAACAAACCACGGGCGAAACGTCGCCGCTTTCAAGTCCGGAAATTATTCCCTGAGGTCTATATTTGCAGGCGCAGGAGGCACATCCAGTTATCCGACCAATCTTTTTGCTCTTGAACCCCACTCATACTACAGGCTGAAAGGCTGGATACGGGACGCGCAGACCGCAGGCAATGCCTATTTTGATGTCAATGATCTAAGTTATGACCTCATGTTGGGCGTGGTGAAGGATAACACCTGGCGTTATACTGAAGGGGACTGGAACAGTTATGCAAATTTCTCAGGGAGAGTCAGGTGCGTGACTGACGGCACTCCTGCCGGAACCGTATATTTTGATGCAATGCGTTTTTACAGGATTCCAACACTGACATTCCTGCCTGTTAAAGAAATCCCGATAGCGATTCAGGCAGAATCTACTGATATCAGGCATCTGGGCGGAGGATATGCAAGCAATCCGTCCAGAACCGGAGGCGTAAGCTCAGTTATTTGGGGCACCTTCTGGTGTTTTTATGGCGACAGTGAAAGGCTTATTGTATACTGCAGGGTTCCTCAGGTCTGGACCGGATTTGAGACTCAGTGGTTCAAAGTTTCAGTAAATGCTGTCGCTATGTATAACACGGCAAATATGGCTGTTTCAATAGACGATGCAAATACACAGTACTTCGCAGTTAACACAGCTACTGTGACGGTTTACACAACCAATACTTTCAGCCTGTCAGTCGGTTTTCATAAACTTGTAATTATGCTCCCAAACGGTGGTTCCACAGACCTTTATCTTGACTGGATAGGAATAGGACCGGTAAAAAATGCAATAGACCCGCCTGCGTTTTCAAGGGAAGAAATAAGTATTTTCCAGGACAATAAATATGTCTCGCCAATCTGGGAATTCAATACCGCAGGAAACACAGAAGGATGGGAAGGCTATAACGGCGCGAGCATAACAGGTGTTTCGGGAGGAAGTCTCAACCTTACTACAACAAATACCCCGGCGATGATGCTTTCTCCCTGGATAAATGTAACTGCTTCAGAAAATTATTATGTGAGTTTCAGGATGAAGGTGGATAAAGGCACAACCGGAAAACTGCAGTGGGTGAGAAAAAACACTCCGGGACCCCTGGGCGAGAGAAGCTTTGCATTAGAACTTGATAACGAGTATCACGTGTACAATATTGATTTACATCCCGGTACTGGTTACAGCATGTGGGGAAATACATGGGATGACATTATCAAGGGCATTGTTCTATTGCCAAGCGATGCATTAGGCGCTAATATTCAGATTGACTGGATAAGAATATCAAATTTACCTCAGAATGGAGCAGAGGTAAAGATTACTTATTTTGGCGTTAAAAGAGAGGGGCGTATTGGAGAAAGTATTCCGATTACGCTGGACCTTAAGAATTTTGGAGGAGAGCCTGCAGAATTCGTGCGCGCAGACCTTTATCTGCCTGCGGGAGTCCAGGTTGCAAACGGAGGAAATACGTTCGGACTGACAGCTCTTTATGACAGCACTACGTTTTCCTGCACTGTTGTCAGTTATACTGTAATGTCCAGCGCCGCGTTTGTAACAGTCAGCGGAAAGAACTTCGCGGCTGAAACCGCAAGCTGCACCATTACAATTGTTGCAAGACTGGCGTCTGATACCGATTATCCGCCGGTTCCCAACACAGTGACAACGCCATATGATGTGGGAATGTATTATTTCCCTGGATGGAAGGAATCAGCAAAGGACGTTAGTATGGGTAGTCTTGGGTGGGATAGGATAAGACCTGAGTTTTCTGAAAGAAAGCCTTACCTGGGTTGGTATGACGAGGGTGAAACGACCATTGCAGACTGGCATATAAAATGGATGGTTGACCATGGCGTAAAATTTATAGCTTATGATTGGTATCATCAATATGATATGCATTTTCTTGAACACGCCATTAATGCGTATCTTGGTTCAAAATACCGTTCTTATATCAATTTTTGTGTTACCTGGTGCGACCATTTTGAAGGACATACGCGTGACCTTATGCTTGAAGTCACCCAGTACTGGATTGACCACTATTTTAATCAGCCAGAATATTACAAGATTAGCAATAAGCCGGTTGTGATAATTTTCAGCCCTTTGCAGATGAAGGACGACCTGGGCAGCACAACTGCCGTTTTAAACGTATTTACAGAAATGCGGCAGATGTGTGTTAATGCAGGCTATGCAGGTTTATATATAATTGGCCTTGGTTTGGGCGGTTCATATGTTGCCCAGACATTCAAAGATTGTGGTTACGATGCAGCAACCGGATATAACTATTCCCAGGCAGGCATGAGTGATAATGAAAAAGCACAAAGGAGCAGCCCATATTATAAGGCTGTACCAGCGTTTAAATATGCCTGGGAAGAAATGCAGTTAACCGGAATTTTGCCTTTTATAGCGTTTACTGAACCGGGATGGGATGACCGTCCGTGGGCAGGTGCAAATGCCCTTGTGAGGACAAACAGGAACAAGGCAGATTTCAAATCTATGCTTCTCAATGCAAGGACTTTTGCCGATAGTTATCCAATAAGCGGTAAAAAAATTGTCATGGTAGAATGCTGGAATGAATTCGGAGAAGGTGAGGCATGTGAACCCAACAACCTGTGGGGTTTTGATATGGCTGATGCCGTAAGAGAAGTCTTTGTCGGAGACACGGCGCACATAGATATGATTCCTGCAGATATCGGACAATCGGTTAAGCAATGGACCTTCAGCACCGGAGACGGACCCTGGTATTCCCCTATGGCAAAGGCGGGCATTCGGCTTTCAAGCAACACCGCAGGCTATTCTCCTGTTTATGACACGATTACTTTTACCACCACCAGGGCTGATACCATTTCAAGGGTCACAATGCATTATCCTGAGTGTTCCGCTCTTTCAGGCGTATCCCTTGTTTCTGTACAGATAGGCTCCATAACAAGCGGGACAGTATCAGCGCTGGGTGAAACAATCACTTTCATCGCAACAACCCCCAATACAGTCAGCAGCGGGACAAACTGCACCATAACGCTTTCAAACATAGGAAACCCCATTAAAAAAGGCATCCATAATCTGTATGTGACCACATACAACAATAATCTTCAGCCTGTTGACGGTTTTACCCCCTGCACATTCACGATCGCGGCAGGAGCATTCTCCTCCACTTCTTCTTACATAATCCTTCCTGCATCTGTCCCTGCTAACGGAACTGTAAAATGCACGGTCACTGTAATTGTCGCGGATACTTACAGGAACCCTGTCTCAGGAAGGACAGTCGTAATCGTATCCAGCGGGGGTGCGGGGAACGACACCATAACCCAGCCCGGTTCTGCAACTGATTCAAACGGGATGTGCGAGGGCTATGTGGTATCCACCAAGCCCGGAAAGGACACTATCACTGCAACGGTCTCAGGAAGCCCCGGGGTTACCATAACCAACGTGGTTTTCAGGGACATCGCCGTGGGAGCCTGGAACTTTGAAGACAGTGAGGGCGGGACATCCTTTAACCTGTTCTCCGCGCAGAACCCCTATCTGAACAATGCCGCCATCCAGGGAAACACAAGCGAAACATTCGGTTACAGGGGAGCAGGCAAGTCATTTGACGGTTCAGGCGGCTATATGCAGGTGTTGGACAACGATTCGCTTGACCCTGCTTTTGAAATCACGGTCGAAATGTGGTACAGGACCAGTGTTTCCCAGTCTGACAAGTGGCTGATAAGCAAGACCAGCTCAGGCATGGATGGATACAGGTTAGGATTTGACAGCAATAATGTTTACTGGCAGGTTCCGGGTTTTTCTCCCTGGAGTTATGGTCTTTCCAGTCCTTCTGCCGCACCGCTTAATGCATGGACATATGTTGCGGCAACCTATTCAGAAAATACGCTTTCGCTTTATGTGAACGGCCAGCTGGTTAGCACCCTTTACAGACCGATATTGGGAATAACTGCATCTGATATGCCTCTTTGGACAGGCACCTGGAGCGCGGGCTACGGATTTTTCACCGGTTCTATTGATGAACTCAGGATCTACGACAGGGCATTGACAGCAGATGAAATAAGCCTGGGATATGAGGGAAGGTCAAGACCGGTTGTATTCACAGGAGTTGAAACTAAGGTTGTGATTGTTTCTCCTCCCAGAACAGTAAAACAGGGCAATCCTACTCAATGGATTAAAATAGAAGCGCAGGATGCCCTGGGCCAGAGGGTCAATTGGTTCAATGACACTGTGAGTCTTCGCTCTTCTTCTCTGACAGGCAGGTTTTCAACTGACTTGCAAAACTGGAGTATTGTAAATACTTCTGTCATAACTGCATCCTCAGGTTCGGGGTATTTCTATTTCAAGGACTTGATTGTAGGCAGCCCGATAGTAACTGTTTCAAGGGCAGGGTTGAGTTCCAATACACAGGTTGTTACTGTTGTTGCTACTGTAACTTCCGGGACTGCTTCATTCCTGAGGGCAAGTCTTGACAATGTTCCTGCAAATGGAAACAGCACCTGTATTGTGGTAGTTTATGTTAGAGATAATACCGGCACGCCGCTTTATGAAAGGCAGGTTACCGTTTATACCTCCAGAGGAACTCCCACAGATACTATTACATATCCGCTTGGACAGTTGACAGATATAAACGGGTTGTGCACGGCAACCATCAGGTCTTCAGCAGCTGGTCAGGACACTGTAACCGCGCGGTGCGAGGGAGTCACGATTACTGAAAATATAGTCAACAACCCGTCTTTTGAAGAAGGGATTACAAACCCAGGTGATTGGAACCTTACGGCACAAGCCGGTTCTTTCTGGACATGGGACACTATCACTTTTTACAGCGGCGCAAAAGCACTAAGACATTACGAACCGTCAGATACACAAGACAGTTATATTGAAGCCAGCTGGGCAGGTACTCTATATACCAACCGCTGGAAGATAACTCCTAATTCCTCATTCTATATGTCCCAGTACACAAAGACTCAACTTTCAAATGGTTATTCCGGTATCAGAATGCTCTGGTATGATGCTGATGGCGCGTTGATAAATGATATATGTCCTGACACGCGTTCAGGCACAAACGACTGGACTTTTCTCAACGGAACTCTTATTGCCCCTATAACTGCCAGCGGATTGATGTATCGCTGCCAGAATTCCGGAGTCGGGACTGCATGGTTTGATGCCGTGCGTGTAAAAAGAATACCCACAATGGAATTTATTGCTGCAGAAAAACTTGCAATAATGACTCCTCCCAGGTCAACAATAGCAGGCCAGACAGGCACTGCTGCAGAATCTATTGTTATCCAGGCGCAATGGGCTAACGGCACAAAGGCAGGTGCTTACAATGGTATTTGCACTCTTTCTTCTTCTTCAGGAGCAGGATTGTTCTCTACTGCTATTTCCGGCGCTTCATGGGCTTCACCTCTTATAGTGAACATTGTAAACGGCGAGACCTATGTTTATTATAAGGATATAAAAGCAGGTTCTCCTGCAATTTATGTTACAAGCCCCAGCCTGATCGGGACCAGCCAGCCAGGATTTTCTGTGGCACGGGGTCCGGTTTCTGAAACAGTATCTTATATTGTCATTCCAAGAAACGGATTTTCAGACGGCAGCATCCAGTATACGGTCACGGTTTATGTCACTGATTACTACCGCAATCCCGTAGGAGGCGAAAGCGTTACGATCACAACCAGCCGCAAGGGCACTGCCGAAGGCGGCTACGATACAATAACCCAGCCTGCAATGAAAACGCTGGACAGCGGGAAATGCACGGGCAAGTTCTGGTCATCCCTGGCCGGCAAGGACACAATTACAGCGTATGTCACGGGACAGCCCTCAAAGAGAATTACAAATACGATTTTCAGCGACCTTGGCGGTGGAGCCTGGAATTTTGATGAAGGAACCGGTTATTCCGTTCCAGACCTTACTCCTAATGGAAACAACGGGACTTTAAGCAGCCCTCTGTGGAACAGCGGATATTATGGAAAATCAATCAGGTTCAGGTCTGCCCCTTTTTATTCGTATGCAGAAATTCCTGACGCAAGCTCTATTGATTTTACAGGCGCTCTCACCATGGAAGCATGGGTAAAAATTTATGGAGGAGACGGTTATATACTGGCGATATCCAAAAATAATGCCTATATGATGCGCCGGGACGCGGTTGCGGAAGGACCTGATTTCACGGGTTTTGTGTATACGACAGGCTGGGAACCAAGGGTAAACAGCGGATTCATCCCTGATTCGGGGCCAAACGCTTCATGGTATCACATAGTAACAACTTATGACAAGGACACGTCATCCAATCAACTGAAGTTTTATATCAACGGAGTTCTGCAGGCACAGACAAACAGGACAGGTGCAATGAATATAAGCACAGATAATTTAGTGATAGGAAATGGAGCCGATGCATGGGTAGATGAAGTCAGGGTTTACAATGCCGCGCTTACCTCTGATGAAATAGTGGCAGGCTACAATGGTAAATCCAAGCCGATAACTTTTGTATTGCCCACGCGGTTGAAATTTACCACGCCTCCGAGAAACATAAAACAGGGGTGCCCTTCTGACTACATCACTGTTGAGGCACAGGATGACACAGGCAACAGGATAATGATTTTCAATGAAAGCGTGACGCTTGTATCTTCATCTTCAAACGGGAAGTTTTCAGCCGACTTACTCAACTGGTCGCCTTCAAATAATACCGATATATATCTTGTAAACGGTTCAGGTACTTTCTATTACATTGACCTGACGGTCGGCAATCCTGTAATTACAGTTTCGCGTGCAAGTTTAGCTTCAGACACGCAGACAGAAACTGTCCAGTTTGCGACTGTTTCCAATTCCAGTTCCTTTCTGAGGGTTAATGCCAATTATGCAAGGGTTCCGGCAGACGGAAAAACACCCTGCACCATAACGATATTTGTCTTTGACGGGGGCACAGCGCTTTACAACAGGCAAGTAACTGTATATACCAGCCGCGGACCTTCATTTGATATCATCAATCAGCCCTCGCTTACTGATCTAAACGGAATGTGCACAGCCAGTATAATTTCCTCTGCTTCCGGAGGTGATACTGTAGTTGCAGTCTGCGAGGGAGTTACGATTACAGAGAACATTCTCGGCAATCCTTCTTTTGAACTCGGCGCAAGCCCCCCGACTAATTGGGGATATGTTGCGAATAGCGGATTTTGGGGTGTTTCAACCAATACTTTTGTGGAAGGAGCGCGTTCTGTTGTTCATACCTGTCCTTCTACTGCTAATAACTTCATTGAATATCAATTTAAGCCCGGTGCAGGCTGGCCCCATAATGTCTTATGGCCCATTACAGGAAACACCGGTTTCTCTGTTTCACAATACTGTAAGACTGACAATCTTTCAAGCGGGACTGCACGCATCAGAATCATATGGTTTAAGGACGATGCGGTTATCGGTGATTATA
>Ga0210056_1002735_pt1 | contig 14666 bp, 16 predicted proteins | sample CryGeyCG2014_080_2_FD_183965 | JGI IMG/M metagenome (GOLD analysis project Ga0210056, IMG submission 183965) | Groundwater microbial communities from aquifer - Crystal Geyser CG07_land_8/20/14_0.80 (SPAdes) (version 2) | ecosystem: Environmental > Aquatic > Deep subsurface > Groundwater | place... | reverse complement strand
AAGTCCTTGTTCACACGTAACCGAAATAGACCAGATATCTGTCTGTTTACCTACTATCATCTCAGCGGTTTTGATTAGTTCGTCGGCCAGGTTTCCATGAGCGGCAATAATTACTGATATCATTTGGAATATTCCTCCGTCAACGGGATTGCTTTTGGGTAGTGCTACGCAATAACAAAAGCAGAGCAAGCTCTGCAACTACCGGGATATGTCTCTGTGTGTTACTGTTACGTGAAACTTATGATGCCTTAACAAGTTTGCTATTTTCTCGCTAACTACAACCGAACGGTGCTGTCCGCCTGTACAACCTATGCAAATAGTGACATGGTCCTCTCCTTCGTCAAGATATCTGCAAAGAACGTATCTCAAGTATGAAACCGTGCGTGCTATGAAACGTTGGGATACGATATGATTCATCACAAAACGTATAACGAGTTCATCTTTACCGGTTAAATTTTTTAGCGAACTAATGTATTTTGGGTTTGGGAGTATTCTCGAATCCAGTACTATATCCGCCTCTTCCGGTACTCCATACTTATACCCAAATGAAATCATAGATATATCGGGTTTCGATAACCGTGGACTCTGACGTGATAGGGGATGAAATTCTCTGGCTATTACAGCACGTAATTGATGTGGCGTAAAATTTGAAGTGTCAATAACACGGTTCGCCCTTGTTTTTAGCGCTGATAATTTCCCTCTTTCAATCTCGATGGCTTCTTCAAGAGTTGAGGTTTTCTCGCTTAGAGGATGCTTTCTCCGTGTTTCGTGATAACGTTTCACAATTGTTTGATTATCCGCATCAACAAAAATCACATAAGCTTCGGTTCCATTCTTTGCCAGATTATCAAGGTAGTCCAGTAATTCGTCAAGGAACCTTCCTTCTCTTATGTCTATCCCAACAGCCAGATCTTTCTTAAAGCCAGGTTCATATTGCAGTCGTGCCAATTGTCTAATAAGAGAAATAGGAAGGTTATCTACGCAAAAATACCCTATATCCTCTAAGCTATCTATTACCTGGCTTTTTCCTGCTCCTGATATACCAGTTACAATTATAAAACCCGGTTTTTTCATTTCCAAAGATTATGTGGAAGAGACGTTTTAATTACCTGTATCTTCTTCTTTCAGGATGTCATATGCCTGCTCGGGATTTTCGGCACCTCTCATGGCCTGACGAAAGAATTTATCTTTTAGAAGACGGGAAACAGCGGACAAAATCTTCAGAGAATCGCCTGCTTTCTCCTGTGGTACTGATTTTGGCGAAAGAAGCAGAAATATAAGATAAACTGGATCGCCATCCAGAGAATTAAAATCTACACCTATCCTGGAAGTGCCGAAACACGCCACATGAGTTGTCACCTCGCTGGTTCTGGTATGTGGTATAGCTACGCCCTGTCCGATTCCAGTGGAACCCAATTCTTCCCTGGCCATTAGTTCTTTCAGTACTATGTCTTTTGACTCGGCTTTGAGTTTACGGTTTGCTATCAGGATATCCAGCATCTCGGCCATACAAGAGCTTTTTTCAGCTGCAGTTAGACCAATCTTAATTTCCTCTTTCTTGAGAATGTCTAAAATCCTCATATCTCCTCCTTCTCTCTTTGAACTTAATAATTTGTTCATCAATTTTCTCCGTAGCAAGAATTACTGCAGAAACAGGGTCGCCTGCATTGTCCTTTACGCTAAAAACCTTGCCTTTCCCAATACCCGTGACAAACACTTCTGCCTGATACCGAAACTTTTCTCTGGATACCACAACCCGCGCTTTTGTAATTTGTCCCGCGTGACGGATAAGACCGGTGATCTTCTTTAAGATTTTGTCACGTGCCTCGTCACTTAGCTGAAAATGACGGCTTGTAACAACTATTTGCATGGACACCTCACTTTACAAAACCTGGCACTGTCCCGAGCCCTACATTGTGAAATCTGTTCCGAGATAAACCTCTCTGGCTTCTGGTGAATTTAACAGATACTCCGCTGAGCCCTCAATCAGAACGCGGCCAAGATGAATTATATATGCACGGTCAATAACTTTCAGGGTATCGCGCACGTTTTGGTCGGTAATCAACACCCCGAGTCCAAATGACTTCAACTGCTGAATTATTCTCTGAAGTTCATTTACTGCTATAGGGTCTATACCAACAAAAGGTTCGTCAAGCAAAATAAATCTTGGAGACATCACCAGAGCGCGCGCTATCTCAACCCTTCTCTTTTCACCGCCTGACAAAGTGTATGCTTTCTGGTTAGAAACGTGTCTGATATTAAGGTCTCCAAGTAGTTGCTCCAGGCGCTCTATTCGTTTGGCACGCGTAAGAGGCATTGTTTCCAGAATACTTAAAATGTTTTGCTTAACGGTTAGATCTCTGAATATTGATGGCTCTTGTGCAAGATAACCTATTCCTGCACGCGCACGCTGCCATATCGGATACGTAGTAATCTCTTGTCCATTGAGATATATGTAACCTGAATCTGGCTTAATGAGACCAATAACGCTGTAGAAAGTAGTCGTCTTGCCTGCACCGTTTGGCCCCAGAAGCCCAACTACCTCACCAGGGGAAATAGACAGAGAAACATTGTCAACAACCTTGCGCCTGCCATACGTCTTAACAAGATTTTCAGTTCTAAGCGCCATTTACTCGCTCCAGACCCTACACTGGACGTTACCTGTGAGCATAATGTCGCCCTTCTCGTAAGAAAAACGTGCCTGCCTGGAAAAACTCTCGAGAAGAGGCATCAATATATCCACCGGTCCATCCGCAATTGCAATAGCATCTGTTTGGAGTATCGTAACTTCAGGGCTTGCTATACGTGCAAACCTCTCCCGTGCAGGGCCGTCTTCCCACCAGTAAAAAAGCTGCACGTTCCCGCTGAGTGTTACCGTGTCGCGATGCTGCTCAACGATAATACCATCCGCAAAACCCTCCAGCCACCGACCTGGCTCGGATTCCCAATACCACCTGACATTACCATCCCCCTCGATAATACCTGAGGTACGGCTGGCTGTAATATGGTCGCACGTAAATTGTGGTTCCCTGGCGTCCCCTATAGAGCAAAAAACGATAGGTAATAATATTAGTGCGCAGACTAACTGGGAAAAGTTTTTGTTGTAGGGACGGGATTGCTTGCGCGGGCTAAAGCCTGCGGCTACCGCGTTCCTCGCAATGACAACATTATTGTAGTTGTAGTATTTTGATGTCACGTTTTAGAGTCACTTTCTCGAGTCGCGCGTCTGCCTCCAGTCCCCAACCAGTCATCTGCGTATTACCACGCGTCTGCTGGACAAAATCATCTGAAAGTATTTTTCTTTTTTCGTTGTCCCAGAGCAGTGATTGGGTCTCAAGTTTCACGTCATACTGAGAGTTGACTGCGACTACGTTTCCGTTCAAATGTACATTGCCGGACCCGGGAAAAATCTTTCCCTTTTCTGCGGACACAAGACCTGCCGCTTTACCTTCATCGTACAATTGAAATTTCAATTGGTACACGTCCGTACGGTCTTCGTAGACCTCGGCATTTTTCGCACGCAGGCGCCATACTGGTTTGCCAATCTGTGTCTCACACGCAGAAAAATCTTCTATCATCTCACGTGGATATTCCTTCGACTGGCGCTCTTCCCTCGCTCGAGTTTCACTGCAACCAAGCGTCCCGCCAAGGCATAGAAGTATCGTCAGCCAGCGTACTGATAGTACTTTTTTAGAATATCGCTCCATTTTCCTTGCGATTGCAGAATCAGTTCAACTACTTCTCTTAAGCACCCTGTACCGCCGCTCGTTTTTATTACAAAATGGACTATTCGCTTTACTTCCTCTACTGCGTCAGATGGACAGATACTCAAACCTGCGCTCTTTAATACAGGGATATCCACAAGGTCGTCACCTATGTATGCAATCTGGTGCTCTCCAAGATTATAACGGTTCATCAAATCCTGAAATGCCGCAAGTTTGTTCTTGTGGTCCATATAAAGTCCTTCCAATTTCAATTCCTTTGCCATTTCCTCTACCTGCCTGCATGAGCGCGCAGAAATCCAAGCGAGCTTCAGCCCGGCGAGACGTGCGAGATAAAAACCAAGCCGGTCTTTGACATTCCAGATTTTAACTTCTTCCCCGGATTCCATTATGATAATCTCACCAGGAGTAAGCACACCGTCTACGTCCATCGCAAGTAAAGCAATTTGTGAAGCACGCCTTTTAATTTCTCTCTTATTAAGCACTTATTTTATCCCCTGAGCTAGTAAGTCACGTTCGTCAACAATTCCTATTGGCCGCCCTTTTTTATCAATGACGGGTATATTATCAAAATTCTTTTGTCTAATCAACTCAGCTGCTTTTACTGCTAATTCGTCCGGAGAAATAGTAGTCGGATGGCAGGTCATTACAGTTTTAATCTGCGTTTGAAGGATTCCGGAATCCTGCTCGAGCCGGCGCCGAAGGTCGCCATCTGTAAAGTAGCCAACTAATTTACCTTGTTTATTCACAATACTTGTTGCTCCAAATCGTGCGGAAGTCATCACAAACAGTGCTTCCCTTACTGTTACCCATTGCCCAACAACGGGGTTCTCTTTTCCCTGATGCATTATATCTTTCACTTTCAGGAGCAGGCGTTTACCAATTGTTCCGCCTGGATGCAGACGAGCAAAATCCTCTCGTGAAAAACCTTTCTGTTGCAACAGACATATAGCTAATGCATCACCAAGAGCAAGCATTGCAGTGGTACTTGCTGTTGGAATAATATCGTGCGGACAGGCCTCATGTGTCACCCGGGTATTCAATACTACTTCTGCGTTTCGTGCCAACCTGGATTCTGGATGGCCTGTCATAAAAATAAACTTAAGCCCCATCCGTTTAATCAGAGGGAGCAATTCTGTCAACTCGCGGCTGGTACCACTGTAAGACAATGCAAGAACGCAATCATCCTTCACAAGCATTCCTGCATCTCCATGCAGCGCTTCGGTTGGATGAACGAAAAAAGCAGGGGTACCTGTTGATGCGAGAGTTGCCGCTATTTTCCTTGCAATAATTCCGGACTTACCAACTCCAATTACCGCTATCCTGCCACTGCACTTGCCAAGTAAACTGACAACCCTGGTGAAACTGCTGTCGAGATGGTTGCGAACCGTGCGTATGCCTTCAAGTTCCACGTCCAGTACACGACAGGCGCGTTTAAGCAATTGGACATCGGTCTTTGTGGTTGGACGTCTTTGCTTTGTGGACATATAAAAACCTTCTTGAATCTCAAATTGCTTGTAAAATTAAAGAAATTTTAGCAAAAACACGCAACAAAGTCAAACTTATCAGGCAGGATAAGGGGGATGGATGTAAAAAGGTGTACACCTCGTGCCTTCGGCGCTCGGCAAATTGTAGGCTAAAGCCTGCGACTACCGATTTGGGCGGTACTCTGCACGTGCAGTAGTGTCTATTCCACCGCGGGTCTTGAAACGCCCTTCAACTATCATCCAGTGTGGTTTTACAAGTTTGATTATGTCTGTAAGTATCTGGTTCACAACATGTTCATGGTAAATTCTAACCTGTCTGTATGAGAATAGATAATACTTGAGCGATTTGAGTTCTATACAAAAGCGCTTTGGTGCATAGCGAATTGTGATTGTGCCGAAATCAGGCAAGCCAGAGAAAGGGCAGACAGAGGTGAACTCCTCTGTGGTGTGCATCATCTCTATTTCACGAGATGGATATTCGTAGGGAAATACCCTGAGGATGCCGGGGTCAATTATTGAAGGCTCGAACGTTTGACCTACGGCGCGAACTGCTCTGGTTTCTATGTCGTCGGGTTTGCGGTCCGGATATATTTTTGACCGACGACGCGTTTTTCTGTGGCTGGTCACTTGAGATGGCTAATTGTAATTTTGAGATTGCCGCCAAGAACGAACTTTGCCAACTTGGATTCGCCAAGCGAGATAGTGACGTTGTTCAGGTTTACGTCCAGAGTACTTGTCTTTCCTACTGCAAGTTTAGCAAGTTCAACCAGTGGCGTAATTATTTTATTTTCCATATCGCTCCTCCTTGTCAATATACTACCATCACAGCTACTCAGATGTCAAGGGTAATGAATCAAGCATTGATTGCACTCTTTTCTTGTATGGAGAATCCGGGGGCGCGACTTCTACAATTTTCTGGACTAATCTTTTTGCTTGAGGGACACGGCCAGTGCGATAGTACGTTCGCGCAATCTGAATAAATAGTTCTGGGCCCTTATAGCCATTTTTTATGGCTTCCAGGTAAAGTTGTTCCGCGGGCCCATATTGTCCAAGGTCAAAGTAGTAGTTACCTATGATGAAAAGCGACTGGCCGCTGGAAACTCTGGATGGACTGGATACGTTCAAAACAAGAAACAATACCAGAAACGCCCCGGCAAAACCTATTAATTGTTTACTCTGTTTATTCCGGAAACAGTTCACGAGCCACGCAACTGCAAACCCCGGGCCGATAAGCAGCGCAGGTACTACTGGAAAACGGTGCTCGCCAAATACATAAAATATGAGGCATGCTACGAGATATCCACAAGCGTAGAGTACGAAAAGAAGCAACCACGTTTTATTTTTTTTATGCTGCTTCTTTTGGCCTTTAGCAATAGAAAGCCAGAAGCCAATAACTGATAGCGGCACAAGCAAACCAAAACCTGGTGGTGGCAAGTCGGTAATGCCACTATATCTTCTAAACGTGTAATAGTCATAATTGATAGGGACTTCCACTCCATTCCAGAACATAAAGAATTTCTTAGAGAGCAACTTGAGATAACTGGCAGGATGCTCAAAGATAAATTTTTGAGCTATTCCAGCCCAGTAGCGCGATGACTCAACAAGGTCGACTGGTTTACCAACTGCGGTCTCGGCGCGCTGTCTGAATTCTTCTGCCATTTCATAAGGTACTGCACGACTGAATCTCGGCACCGGAAATTGCTCGTTAGTTTTTGGTGCGGTGCTTGCTATATAAAAATTTGGACCGCTGGCAGCAGTAATTACAAAATGACCCGAGACCACTTGATTCCGAATCATAACCGGCAAGACCACGAGAATAACACCTGATACAAGCGCACACGTTTTAAGGATACGCTTTTTGAAAGGCACACGTAGGGGTGGGCTTGCCCACTCTCTTTCCTCGTTTTGTTCTTTAGTGTGTACAAATAAAAGCCAGATAACTATAGCAAGTACTACAAGTATAGCGGTTGGCCTGAATAGACAGGATAGTCCAAATGCTATTCCGCTTGCCACGAGGTATGGCCAGGGAATGACAGGGTGATGCGCGTCCAGTGCACGGACAAGTAAGGCAAGACCGGCTGTATTTAAGGAAGCAATGTACGTAGGTGATAGCAAAAGCCCCGAATAGAATATCGCAGGTCCGTAAAACGTTCCGAACATACTACCGGCAATACCGATAATCGGACCAAAGAGTACCCATCCGAGCCATAACACCAGTACCATTGTGAGTGAATCAATAAGTCCTTGTCCCAGTAAGACAGATTCTGGCATTGGTAAACCGAGACGGTAAAAAATAGAGAGGAAATATGGATAGCCGGGATTCATGTAGAATACATCCCGGGTTTGTTTGCCTTCTGATATCTCAATCGCCATTGTTTGATATGTGTAGGCATCGAGTACCGGATACTCGGTCAATATAGTGCCTTGTATGTCACTAAGGTATACTATCCGCAGGGTCAGCGCAGTCACAAAGACAATGGTTACCCAGAATGAGAAACGTGCCCATAGAGGAGTGCTGGGAGTGCTAGAGGGGAACGTTTTGTTATGGTTAAGTGTCCGAGGCATATTTCCTGCCTAATTTTATGGTACGAGATTGCTTACGAGAGGTTTGAAGCCTGCGGCTACCGTGCGGCCTCGCAATGACAGCTGCGGAAAGGACATCTTCTACGGAAATCAATTGCATACAGTCATTACGATGACAACGGCGGCATTTCTGTGCATTGCATTTGAGGTCCGATGGATTTACGTTTACAGCGACATGGGCCGCTACTGTTTGCAACCGGCGTGTTCCAATCTTCCCTACTATACGTTGTTTCTCCATGATAACACCGCCGTATGGACCGCACTTTCTTGGGTCAGTCGGAGCGTACAGTCCAATAACTGGCGTTCCAACCGCTACTGCAAGATGTAGGGGCCCTGAGTCATTGGAAACAATCATTTTCATATGCTTCATTAATGCGCCGAGTTCTTTGAAACTGGTAGATGGCGCAATTACAATGCGGTCGTCGGACGCTTGTGTTGCGATTTCATACGCTGTTTGATATTCGCCTGGACCCCATAAAATAACGACTCTTGTTGGATTATCCCAGGGAGGTGAGTCAACAAGACGTACTGCAAGCTCGGCATAGTTTTCAACTGGCCACCTCTTGCCAGGCCAGGAACCAGAAGGACAAAGTCCTACAAGTATCTCGTTATCAGGGTTATAACCGGTTCCTTTCAAGCTAGAAATAATCCTATTCTCTGTGGCGTTGGAAAATTGAAGCCCGAATTCTACTTCATTAACTTTTATTCCAAGTTCTTTCGCAAAACATAAATCCCGGTCAATGTTATGGACCTCGTCCGGTTCGGGAGTCACAAGGTAATTTGCAAATAAAAAACTCGGCTCTTTGCTTATCCCCGGGGAAAATGTATACCTTTCAGGCGCATGTGTCATTATAGACATAAGCCCGCTTCTTATTTGCGACTGGGCATCAAGGACAATGTCATATCTTCCACGGTTAAGTTCCTTTGTTAGCGCTGGCAACTGCCTGAACCAGGATTGACGGTCAAACAGCACAATCTCATCTATTAGTGGATGTGATTTCACTACGGAAAGCGACTTTCTGCTCGCAAGCCAGGTGAGATGAATATCGGGCATCGCGCGTTTTATTGCACATGCCAGAGGAAGCGTATGCAATGCGTCACCTGCTGCAGATAATCTGATTATGAGAATATTTCTTGAATTCACTATTTGCCCAACGCCTCAAGAACCATTTGCCTGTTGGTGTATGCTTGATAGTTTCCAGGGTCAATCTCAAGAATATGGTTGAACTGCTCCAGTCCTTTATCGAGCTTTCTCTGCTTTATGTAGACCGCACCTAGTATGTTGTATGCTTCTATCAAACGAGGGTTATCGTTGAGAACGGATTTCAGAACCTCTTCTGCAATCAAGAGATTACCTTCACTGTAATAAACGTAAGCAAGATTCGTTCTTGCCTGTACAAATTTCGGCTGAATCCGAATTGTTTCTTTATATTCCTGAATTGCCCTGTGGTTTTGCCCTATCTCAAGATACAGATTCCCTAAATTATAATGAGTTTCCGGTAAAAGAGGGTCAAACATAAGCGCTTTTCTATAACACTCAAACGCTTTTTCTATCTGACCAGTCCTCTGGTATTCAACTCCGAGATTCGTGTGTGCAGAAGCCATTGTAGGTTTCAACTGCAGCGCAGTTTCAAACTCGCAAATTGCGTCTGAGTATTCTTTATCTCTTACCATACACACGCCACGATTGTAATGTGCAATGTGGTCATCGGGGTGAATTGTTATAGAATAGTCCCAGAGGGCACGCTCATTCGCCCATACTGGATTGTGCACAAATGTCACAGCGACATAGGCAACAATAAATCCAACCTGTACATACCGTCTAATGCAAGTCCTTCGTATGCGCACTAACAACGCTGCGAGCAAAAGGCAAAAACCGACTGAAGGAACGTATAGGAACCGTTCTCCCATCAATGCACCAAAAGGCATTATCTGCGATACAGGTAAAAGAGCAAGATAGAGCCAGCTAATGCCAAAAGTAACAGATGGAGCCCATTTCCTGATACAGATTGCGATAATTGGAACTGCAAAAATTATTGCTATTGAACCCAGTACTTGTGGAGTCAGCGTTCTGGCTATTGGAATTGGAGTGTAATCACCGTAAACGATGGATAATGGCCAGGGTATGAGTAATTTCCGAAAGTAATCAATAAATACTTCTGACATTGTGAAGAAACGCGACAACACAGTTTCCCCAAAAAAGAACTGCCCTCCAGGGACAGGACCGAGGCGACCGAAAACCGCGATTCTTATTAACAGGTACGCAACTGCAACTACGGCAATGGACGTTAGGCCGCGGGAAGGTAAATCATGAATCTTCCTCCTAATGACATACGGGAATTTCCATGAGTTTATACTTAGCTCTATCAGGAAAACAAATAATACTCCGGCGATTGCGCTTTCTTTAGACAGGAGTGCAAAAGAAAAGAGTATCACGCTGAATAGCAACCAGCGAAGCGTGCCTTTCTTACGATACCACATGTAACAGCACAGCGAGGACATCAGGAAAAGGCCTGCAAGCACTTCGGCGCGTCCGGAAATCCAGCTCACTGCCTCGATGTGAATTGGATGGACTGCAAAAAGAATACCGCTAACGAGCGCTATTTCTATCCTATGGGGTGCCAGTTGCTGCCAAAAACCAAGTAACTGCCATATGAATGTTATCACTAATACACAAACAACTGCATGCATTAGTATATTTACGAAATGGTACCAGCCCGGGTTTAATCCGAAAATCGTCTTCTCAAGTGCGTATCCGACCATCAAAAGAGGTCTATACACATTGGACGGAGGTTCCACTTGGCCGGTGCTTCCAATGCCATCCCATACCCCTCTGGAAAAATATCCGAGTGTTCCAGAGAGCGTTGTCAATCGTTCGTTGCCTGTAATGAGAAAATTATCGTCAAGAACGAAGCCGTATTTGACTGTTGGAAGATAGATGCCAAGTGCAAGCAAAAAAACCAGAAGGATACAAATACGCAGAGACAATCTTTTCATTTCTTTTTTCGCTTGAGCGCTTTCTCCAGTTGGCGGTCAATTTCGTCTATTAAATCGTTACGTTCCTGATTTGCAACATCTATTCTACGTTTGATAGTTGCAACTTGATGATCGTTAATATCCTGTTGGCGAACATCGTCTTCAAGATGCCATAGCTGGAGATTTTTTTCGCACAGAGCGCGTGTTAAATCGCCCAGACCCCTGGATAGACACTTCTTTATCCGTGGATTATACATCTTTAACTTTTCATCTCGCAGGCGCACATGGCCTTTAACTGCTTCTGAGAGAAACCAACCAATTTCTTTTTCAAGGTCACGAATCTGATGCTTGAGGACTCTCAACATCTGTTTTGTTCTTACGTTTTTTCTGGCATGGTCAAGGTGCCAGAGACGTATTTCCTTTATGGATAACTTGTCAATCAAACTTCCAAGCGTTTCTGCCATAGTATACCTCCAAAATGTTACAGTAGCCGGTAATTCCGGTACTCTCCAGGACGGATGCCTGTTGTCCGTGCAAAAATATCGGTTATCCTGTTCACCCGGTCTTTGCTTGTTATGTGATGTTTACTTTTTGAAAAATCATATTTTACTAGCCGATTTGCTATTCTTTGCGCCATAACCAATGGATGCGTTCCTATAAAATTCGTCAATGCAAAGGGGTCAATCTGATTTACAAAATCAAAAGAAGCATCTGAATATCGTTCGTCCCGCCATCCATCGCCGTGATGTAAGGTATCGTGGTACCGTTTCTTTTTAGCCATAATTTCTGGCGGCCGCACCCAGCCGTAGTGGTAGATATATGCATCAGTGTGTTTCGCACGTAGCTTTCTTTCACTAATACGGAATCCACCTGCGCTTGAATAAGAACTTACGCCGATTCTATTCCGTATAATACGGATTTCGTTTTGGTACCAGTGATATGACCTTATATAGTGATGCCAATCACCCCAGAAATGATAGTAGCGGAACAATAAACCTTCGACCGACGTATCCTCAAGATTCTGGCAAGCAGCGTTATATATTCGCTCATAGTCATTTTCATGCAGCACTTCGTCTGCCTGGAGATACAGGCACCAATCGCCGTTGCATCTTGCAAGTGCAAGATTTGTTTGTTCTGCAAGAATTCTACCTTTTGTCTGTTTTTCTGGTTCCCACAAGGTTTCAAATATTGTAATTTTTGGGTTAGAAATTTGACGAATAAGCTCAAGCGTACCATCCTCACTTACCCCGACGTTGACAATTACTTCATCTACTACCGGCAGCATAGAGCGAATACACTCAACAATAGGAAAATCGAATTTTACTGCATCCTTGACAAATGTAAATCCACTGATTTTCATAATATTAATGATGGTAGCCGCACCTTTTAAGGTGCGCTTATTTAAATGGTGTACACCTCGTGCCCATGGCACTCGGCGACAATTTGCCTCGCTGACGCTTTGCTTTTCACCCACCGGGTGCGCTCGGCTGTAGGCTAAAACCTGCGGCTACCGCACTCCCCGCAATGACGGACTAGAACCAGTGATATCGACTTATTGTTTCGCACCGCTTCGCACAATTTTTCAATTTGTCTTGTGATAATTTAAGTCCTGTCAGCGAGTTGGTCAAAAACTGTAATTTTTCGCGTTGTGACAGTACAAGACGTTGTTTCATCACGGAACGCCCGAGTCGCGAGAGATTAAGCAATCGTTCTCTTAGTTCCATTCTATTTTTTATCTCTGCACGGTCAAGGTCAATAAACCAAACTTTTGGAGTTGAATTATTTTCCTGAATTAGAATGTTTTTTGTATTCAAGTCCTGATGAAAAATTCCATTATCATGCATCTTTGCCAGAACTTCTGCAACTAGTCCAAACACTTGTTTCCTGACATTCAGGGATTTCTCCCTGGATATGAACTCTGTAAGAGTAATGCTGTCAGGTATATACTCTGTCATGAGTGCTGCACGATATAGCAAACCCCACCGCCATTCAATTGCCCCAAGCACTTGCGGTGTTGGTATTCCTCTGGTACGTGCTGCTTGCACAACTACAAGTTCTCTTGTAGCTCGTGATTTTCCCCAGAATAATCCTCTAAACAATGGCGCAAGAATCCCTCCATGGTAATACCAGCGCAGAACTACCTGAGACCCATTGTTCGTAGTAATAATCTGGACAGCGCGTCTACCAGAAGTCTGCGTTTCTTTGAAATTCCGTGGTCCTCTGAACGGTCCAATACGGCCCATTTCGGATATAATACGCTTAAGGTCACTTTGGAATTTATTGCCTTCAAGTGTGGCAAAAAGACATATGTTTGCAATTCTGTATTTAGTATATGCGTTATTTCGTTCCATTTTCACGTTGCCGCACCGTTTTAGTAAAAGGTATCTTTCTCTGATGCCCTTAGCTGTACTCATTGAAATTGCATAACCAACTCTGCCAGCAAGACATCCGCCTTGAAGAATGAACTTCTTAAGAAACATTGCGGTAGGTTCCAGGAATATATTATACCAATGGGTTTTTACACCAGCACGATAAAGTTCATTTGCCCTCATAACTGCGTATACGCGTGCTTTTTTGTATAGCTCATCAATATTTCTGTAGCTAAAATGCTCTATTGGATTATTTAGTTTTAATATTTTCCCTCCCCTGATTACTATAGATTCATGGACTATCCTGCTATTGAACTGTCCACGTACCTTCCTGAAGAGCCGGAGATGATAGTCAGGCCACCAACCACAGCATTTTACCCAGTAATTACCAATATAATTCTGGAAAGGTATCAATGCACCGGAAACCGAATCATTTACATCTTTGATAAAATGCAGTATTTCGTCTCTAAGCGCATCTGTACCTACTTCGTCAGCATCAAGTACCAGTACCCATTCTGTGCCCAGAGAATTTAAGCCGGCTTGTTTTTGCGCTGAGAATGAATCTAATCTTCTGGTTATCACACGAGCACCAAATCTTTTTGCTATCTCTGATGTCCTGTCAGTTGACTGGTCATCGACCAGTACGATTTCATCCGCCCATGAAACGGAAGCAAGACAGCGTTCAATGACCTTCTCTTCGTTTTTCGCTGCGATTACGATACCGATAGTTGACGGATTTGTATTCACACAATTTTTCTCACTTCGTTCAGTACCTGGTCCACTGTTATATCTTTGAGGCATCTCAAATCACGGCAGCATCTTTTATAGCAAGGGCCACATTCGGGATTGGAATAGAGAATTTTTGAATCAGGAGTTAACGGCCGTGACTTTCGTGGGTCAGTTGGACCAAATAATGCAACAACCGGGATGTTTGACGCTGCGGCAACATGAAGCGGGCCTGTATCATTGCCAACAACTACGGAACATCTGGAAATTAAGGCACCCAGCTGTTTCAGGGTGCAGGGTGGAGGTATTAATACTTTGTCTCTGGCATGAGATTCTTCGCTTCGCTCAGAATGACAGCGGATTTCTGATACGATAGCTTCTTCTCCAGGCCCCCATAACACAAGGACCTTGAATTCCGGGGTTATTTCCTCGATAAACTGTAAATAGTTTTCAAGCGGCCATCTTTTTGCAGGACCGTATGCTGCACCCGGAATGATACCTATAATTTTTTCATCAGTATCTATTTTATTTTCTCTAAAGAATTGTTCTGAAAAGTTCAAATCGTCAGGACCAAGAGCAAATGTAAATCTGGGTTTACTTTTCACTGTATGTCCGGTTGCATATCCCACCAACGAACGGTAAACTTTGGTCAAGTGGGTGGCAGGAGGCAACTGGTCATACGAATCTGTCAGAAAAATCTCGCGGAAATGGTATTTATATCCGATTCTATGTGGTATTCGTGCTAGCCACGGAACTATGACTGCACGATAAGAAGTGAGCGGAAAAGTGATGGATAGATCGAA
>Ga0210056_1002734_pt1 | contig 14667 bp, 18 predicted proteins | sample CryGeyCG2014_080_2_FD_183965 | JGI IMG/M metagenome (GOLD analysis project Ga0210056, IMG submission 183965) | Groundwater microbial communities from aquifer - Crystal Geyser CG07_land_8/20/14_0.80 (SPAdes) (version 2) | ecosystem: Environmental > Aquatic > Deep subsurface > Groundwater | place... | reverse complement strand
CGGCATAGGAAGGTCAATAGTCAAGAGGGAATTTACAAAAAATTGCTGAAATATAAATCTTCTTGATCGAAAGATCAAAATTTGCTAATTTTAAATAGGGGAAGCGAAAATTAAATAGTCAACCCTTCGACTCCCCAGCATAAATGCTGGGGCTTGCCTTCGGCGTGAGCTCAGTCGAAGGCTCAGGGTTGACCCTGCACTTCGATAAACTCAGTGTCCTGAGCCTGCCGAAGGAAGCGGCGCTTCTTCACCCCGCCTTCAAAGGCGGGGCTTGGCGCCGCCGAATGGGTCAAGACTTTTGTTTCTACCTACTACTCTTCAAAAGGATTTTAACATTAACAAAGTATCCCAATGACAGAATCCCATCTCGCTGTAAAGATGGAAACACGAGGGCTCCATTTCTATTACGGGTCTAACCACGCCCTCAAAAATATCAATATCGTTATCAAGGAGCGCCAGATCACTGCCTTGATCGGGCCTTCCGGATGCGGGAAATCAACCTTTCTCCGAACGCTCAACCGTCTGAACGAGCTCATCCCTCACACCCGGATTGAAGGAGCGGTTATTCTCGATGGTGAGGATATCTATCAGCCTGGTACGGATGTCGTCTCCCTCAGGCAGCGGGTTGGCATGGTCTTTCAACGTCCAAATCCTTTTCCGAAAAGCATCTTCGAAAACGTTGCCTTTGGCCCGAAGGTGTTGGGCCTTGGCACGAAGAGGGAAATCGAAGAGAAAGTTGAGCAGAGCCTTAAGGCGGCAGCGCTCTGGCCAGAGGTTTCAGACCGCCTCCATTCCAATGCCTTGAGCCTCACCCTGGGGCAACAGCAGCGCCTCTGCATTGCACGCGTGTTAGCCGTTCAACCCGAGGTCATTCTGATGGATGAACCCTGCTCTGCCCTCGATCCCCTGGCAACTCTTAAGATTGAAGAGTTGATGCAGGACCTAAAAAAGAATTATACGATTGTCATCGTAACCCACAACATGCAGCAAGCAGCCCGGACCTCTAATTGGACTGGATTTTTTCATCTGGGGGAGGTATTGGAATACGGTCCAACAGAAACTATTTTTACACATCCAAAAGACCCACAAACTGAAAATTATATTACAGGAAGATATGGATAATTCTAACGAACGTCGTCATGTCATGCTGAACTTGGTTCAGCATCTGATTGAAGAGACCCTGAAACAAGTTCAGTGTGACAGAAACAGACTCTCATTGATTTGGCATTTGGCTGTTTGCCCTGCCTACCACAGGCAAGCGAAGCCAGGTATTTGGAATTTAGGAATTCTTTTCCTCCTTCTGTTTATTTTATTCGGTATGGGTTGCCAAAGATCCAAGGCAGGGATCACGGTCGCGGGCTCCACTTCCGTTGAGCCCTTTGCTGAATTATTGGCCGAGGAATATATGTCCCGCCATCCTGAATCCCATATCTATGTTCAGGGGGGTGGATCCACGGCAGGGATTGAGGCAGTCACCAATCGCGCCGCAAAAATTGGAATGTCCTCACGCAATCTAATCGGGGAAGAAAAAAACCTCTATACAGTAACCATTGCCAAGGATGCCATTGCCATCATCCTTCATCCAAAAAACCCTGTTCAGGATCTCTCATTGAATCAAATTAGGGAGGTATTCGCTGGAAAAATAAAAAGTTGGGATAAGTTGGGGGGCGCTTCCCATCCCATCATTTTGGTCACTCGGGAGGAGGGTTCAGGAACACGGGAGGCTTTCCAAAAGTTTATGATGGGAAAAGAAGATATCGGCCTTGAAGCCTTGGTTCAGGACTCCAATGGCGCCGTCCGCCAGGTCGTGGCGAGCAACCCCAATGCCATTGGTTATATCTCACTCGGGTTGGTCAATAACCAGATAAAGGCATTAAAAATTTCAGGAGTAGAACCCAACTTGACGGATATTAAAAATGGTAAATATACGTTGGTCCGGCCTTTCCTATTTGTTTTTAATGAGGAACCAGGAGGAGAAGCCAAATCCTTTTTAGAATTTGTCTTGAGCCCAGCAGCCCAAAAATTGCTTTCAAATGAAGGGCTCGTACCCGTTCTCACAAAAATTGCTCAGGAATAATCATGCCAGTTAAAGAAAAAATCATTGAAAAAATATTTTTTCTGATCGCCCTTTCATCCATTACTATACTGGCCTTGATCACTTTCTTCATTTTTGAAGAAGGACTTCCTTTGATCTTGAAGATTGGTCCTAAAGCCTTCCTCCTCGGGGAGCGATGGATTCCAAGTAAGGGATCCTTTGGCATCTTCCCCATGATCGCCAGCTCTTTCTGGGTGACTTTTGGGGCCTTGCTTTTAGGCATCCCTCTGGGATTGGCCTGCACGATTTTTTTAGCAGAATTGATCCCTCCCTCCATAGGAATATTGTTAAGACCTGCCATTCAACTTCTCGCTGCCATTCCGTCGGTCATCTATGGATTCTGGGGGTTGATCGTCCTTGTCCCTTTGATTCAAAATTATTTAGGAGGACCTGGCTTGAGCATCCTTGCAGGATCTCTGGTCTTAAGCTTCATGATCCTTCCTACCATTATTACGATCTCAGAGGACTCCTTAAAATCCCTCCCTCCCTCTTATAAAGCAGGGGCTCTTGCTTTGGGAGCAACGCACTGGCAGACCATCTGGCGGGTATTGATCCCTGCAGCCAGGTCCGGAATTGTAGCCAGTATCATTCTTGGTATGGGCCGTGCCATCGGGGAGACCATGGCGATGATTATGATCCTGGGGAATGCAGTAAAAATGCCAACCTCATTCCTGGATTCAGCCAGGACACTCACCACAAATATTGGCATTGAAATGGGGTACGCTTCAGGGGATCACCGGCAGGCCCTATTTGCGACAGGAATTGTTCTCTTCTTCATCATCATGGGCCTCAATACTCTGGCCATCTTTCTATCACGAAGGAGCGTTCATTGATAATCAATCGGTCTCGATATATGACTCAGTCCATTGCAAAATTTCTAATCTGGATGGGCGCCCTATCGACCATTGCCGTAATGATCTTAATTCTCTTTCAGATTCTAAAGGAGGGATTGCCTGTCCTCCATCTCCGTTTCTTTCTCGATTCTCCCAAAAATATGGGCCGAGAAGGCGGTATCTTCTCTACCCTCATTGGAACGATGGCTTTGACGGGTGTGGCCATTTTTTTTGGCGCCCCTCTGGGAGTTGGGACAGCCGTCTTCCTGAGGGAGTTCACGAGGGAAAGTAAGATCAGCCGCGTCATTCGTTTTGGGACGGACTGCCTGGCTGGAGTGCCCTCCATCATCTTTGGGTTGTTCGGGTTTGTCTTTTTTGTCATCCAGCTTAATATGGGATGGTCCATACTTTCTGGTGGATTAACTTTAGCGGCCATGATCTTGCCTACTGTGATCAGTACGTCTGAAGAGTCGATCAGGGCAATCCCCCCTTCCTACCGAGAAGTGAGTTACTCTCTGGGTGGGACGAAGTGGCAAACGATCACCCGGGTGGTGCTTCCCAGCGCACTGCCAGGAATCTTTACAGGCATATTACTCAGTATCGGGAGGAGTATCGGGGAAACCGCTGCGGTCATTCTAACGGCCGGCTCCTCTTTAGTCATGCCCACTTCTCTCTTCTCACCTATTCGAACCATGTCTGTCCATTTTTATATTCTCGCCAGAGAGGGAATTTCAATGGAAATGGCTTACGGGACTGGAGCTGCTTTGATCTTGCTCGTCCTGATGATAAACATGATGGCTCAATGGTTGATTAACCGGTATATCCGGCATCGGACCTAAGCCCCGTTAGAAATCCCAGGGCATTAAACCCCGCCCTCCGGGGTGGAGTCCCCTACGGGGCGGAACCCGGGATTATTCTAAAATTTAACTTTGCTGAGAACAGCGGGGCATTATTTCTAACGGGGTAAAGGAGTCTTATGTCTCAAGGAAGTAAAATCGTCATCAAAGATTTCAATTTCTACTACGGTGCCGTTCAGGCCCTCCGAAATATCAACCTCCCTATCCAACCCAACCAGATATTTACCATCTTTGGCCCGGCCCGAAGTGGAAAAACAACGCTCCTCAAAAGCCTGAACCGACTGACGGATTTAATTTTTGGAACCAACCACACTGGGTCCATCTTCTTAGATGGAACGGATATCTATGATTCAAAGGTGGATTTGACACATCTCAGAAGACGCATTGGGATTGTTTTTGATCTCCCCACCCCGCTCCCCATGTCCATTTTCGATAATATTGCCTATGGTCCCAAACTGAGCAGGACAAATCGAAGGAATCGATTGAATGAAATTGTCGAAAAAGCGCTTCGATCTGCTGCGCTTTGGGAGGAGGTCAAGGACCGTCTGCATGGTTCGGCCCTCCGGCTTTCTGGGGGTCAACAGCAGCGCCTCTGTATCGCTCGTATCTTGGCTTTGGAACCAGAGGTTCTGTTGCTTGATGAACCCTGTTCAGGATTGGATCCTATCTCCACAACCAGCATTGAGGAAACGCTCTTTCAACTAAAAAAAGACTACACCATCATTCTGGCGCCCCATAACATTCAACAGGCTTCCCGGGTGGCTGATCGGGCAGGATTTTTTTTGAACGGCGAGCTGGTGGAAGAAGGCCCGGTTTATCAAATCTTTACCAAACCCAGAGATAAGCGAACGGAAGATTATGTCACTGGAAAATTTGGATAATAAAGAACCCCGCCCACAGGGCGGGGCTATAAAACCCAAAATTCAAAACCGAGATCCCGAACCAAGTTCGGGATGACAACAAGACCAGGACCAAATCGTTTTGTCATGCTGAACTTGGTTCAGCATCTGGTCTGGTTTTTTCTGCCTTTGGCAGACGCACCTTTCATCCCCGTCCCTGCCTACCGGCAGGCAGGCACAGGACGGGGTTTTCAGGTGCGATCTTAATAAAGATGATTGCACAGATGAAAAGAGTGGCGTTTTAATCTTTGTAATCTTAGTTTTAGTCTATGTAATCAGCTATAATAATAGCAGGAGGCATTGATGGAAACCCATTTCCAAAAAGAATTAGAGGAGTTGAAGGAGAACCTACTCAAGATGGCAGCTATGGTGGAAGAGGCCATCCGTGATTCCGTCCAATCTTTGGTCAAAAGGGATTCTGATCTTGCCCAGAAGACGTTTGAGTTTGAAGATCGAATTAACAAAATGGAAATCACCATCGATGATATGTGTTTAAAGCTTCTCGCCTTAAGGCAGCCAATGGCAGTTGACCTCCGCTTCATCACCTCGGCGATGAAGATCATCACAGACCTGGAAAGAATGGGTGACCAGGCAGTAAATATTTCCGAGCGCGCCATCTTATTAAACCAGGAACCCCAGCTCAAACCCTATATCGATATTCCCCGCATGGCTGAAATTGCCCAATCCATGGTCAAGGATGTCCTGGATGCTTTTGTAACCCGAGACTCCAAACTGGCCCGCTCAGTTTGCGCAAGGGATGATCTGGTTGATGGATTAAATGATCAGGTGGTGAGAGAACTCCTTACCTATATGATTTCCGAGCCAAAGACCATCACACGGGCAGTCCTCCTGTTGATCGTTGCCCGATGCCTGGAACGAATTGCCGACCATGCCACGAACATTGCCGAAGATGTGATCTTTATGGTAGACGCTCTGGTCATCAAACACCACGCCGATGCCGAGGCGAAAGACGAATAGCGCATAGAGCAAAGCGGATAGTAAAAAAGAATTTGACCCCATGCTCCATGCCCTCTGCCCTATGCGACCAGGAGTGGGTTATGCGATTTGACACTGATCCTCAAGTTCTCAAAAAGCAGGTGGCTGTTGAGACCTACCGGTCGAGGGGACCAGGCGGTCAGAGGAAGAATAAAGTTGAAACCGCAGTTCGCTTAAAGCATCTCCCCTCTGGTATCACCGTGATCGCTACGGAACATCGGTCCCAGGCAGAAAATCGAAGGCTTGCCTTTGAAAGGCTTCGTGAGCGTCTGATAAAGTTGAATCAGCCGAGAAGGCGCCGAATACCCACTTCGGTCCCATTAAAGGCCATTGAAAAGAAGAAGGAAGAAAAGAAGATCCACTCCAAAAAGAAACACCTGAGAGAAAAACCCCTAAAAAAAATGGAGGAGTGGTATTAGAGATCGGTTCGGCCGATTGAAAGGGGTCTTATGGACGAGAAGGTTAGAGAAGCCATATTCAAAAAAGTAAAAAACGAACCTTTTGCTCAAAAGTTTGGAATCAAACTTTTAGACCTGGATGAAGGATATTCCAGGGTGGAAATGAAATTCACTCCGGATATGGAGAACTTCTTGGGCATGGCCCACGGCGGAGCATTATTTGCCCTGATTGACGAAGCCTTTGAGACCGCTTCCAACTCCCATGGGACCGTAGCCGTGGCCTTGAACATGAATATTACCTATATCTCCCCCCCTTCCCCAGAGAGCACGCTCATTGCCGTGGCGCGAGAATTCAGCCGGACCCAAAGGACGGCTGTCTACGATATCAAGTTGATGGATGACCAAAATAATCTGATCGCTTCTTGTGAAGCCCTTGTTTACCGAAAGGGGGCGCCCCTCCCTTTTCTCAAAGGATAACATAGTTGGCTCATCCTACAAGTGAGAGGGTAAAAACCTCATGAAGATATGGCCATCATCCTTATTATCCCCCTTTGGCAAAGGGAAGGTGTGAAAAAATCGGGAATGCCGGGCGGGCAGGAATATCTTCAAAGTTTTACAATTGCGGTCCTTTTGAAGGTAGAGGTAATAAGGCTCTGCAAGTAAAGACGATTATTGAAGTTTTTAATCGTGAGTAGTTAACGCGAAAATGTACCGCTGTAAAACTTTTCCGATACCCCTACCCGCCCTCTCAGCTTGAAGCAATTTTTTCACAGCTTCAGGGGGACGGAGGGGGATTTTAAGAACAAATGCTTTCTTATGATAAAAAGTTGAAAACATTATCGCAGCATCTCAGAAAGAATACGACAGATGCTGAAAACATGTTGTGGTTAAAATTGAGACGAAAGCGATTGAAGGGGCATCAGTTTTACCGCCAAAAGATTATCGGGAAGTATATCGTTGATTTTTACTGTCCGAAGGCTAATCTTGCTATAGAGATTGACGGCGGACAACACTATTCTGAGGCTGGCCAGGAAAAGGACCGGACAAGGGACGATGTTCTTAGGGAAATGGGAATAAAAGTTCTCAGGTTTTCCGATAGGGATGCCTTTGAGAATAGTAGTGGAGTGATGGAAGGAATATGGAGTTGCTTATGATTTATACAATCTCCCCTCGCCCCTCTTTGCCAAAGAGGGGGAAAGAAGGGGAGAACTTTGCCAAAGAGGGAAAGAGAAAGGGCAGAAATAACCCACTCGATTACGGGAAGAGCCAAACATTAATGGAGTTTGAGGAAACATGACTGAGGTTAGATCTGGATGGCTTGATCGTCTTTTAATAATCTGAGATTCTTGATTTTAAGTTTTTGGAGCTCCGTTTTGATCGTCTTGAAATATTGCGGCTTTATATGAATGACAAAGATTCTCTCTGGATAAGGTTTTATTTTTAAGAGTTCTTTTTTCAATAATCGGGGCGTTAAATGGCCTGTACGGATTGCTATGTCTTCCATTCGGTTAGGAAAAGAAGCTTCTATGAGCAGGCAATGAATTTGCTTTTCTCCTATTTTTCCCCATGTGGCATCAGAGGGCCCTGTATCCCCTGTGTAAAAAAATCTCCTTTTTATTTTGTCCTCTACCAGAAATCCTGTGGCAGGAATGGAATGATGAACCGGATAGGGAGTGATTGTGTAATCACCTATTTTGATTGAGTGACCAGGCTTTAATGCGATAAGGTTCAAAATGCCCGCATGGGTATTTGGAATGACAGTAAAATCAGGCCAGATCGAACCATCCAAAAGACTCCTCTTAATCGTCTTAATCACGGGAGGGATGCTTAGAATATTCACCCGATGCCCTTTCATTCTAAAGATAAGATTTTCCACGAGAAACGGAATTCCCAGGATATGATCAAGGTGGGGATGGCTGATGAAAATATGTTTGATTCTCAGTTGACTTTTGATGTCAAGCGTATCGGTCAGACTCCCCGTATCAAATAAGATTTTACTATCCAATAAAAAGCTTGGGGGACGATGCCCAGGAAACTCTGCCCCGGAGCAGCCAAGAACCTTGATTTTCATATCCAACTCTCAATGGAAGCTGTATAAAATACCTTTTTCATTTTTTGATTGGAATCGTTTTTTCGTCGAACTCCTTCCAGAATTTCTCATCAGGCTTCTTCCAATATTGTCCCCAGCGCTCATTAAAAAATCCTTCCAGTTTCTCTAAGAGGCGTTTCCACCCAGGAAGATATTCATACTTAAGCACATCCTCAAGGAATGGAACGATTTCCCCCAACTTCTCTTTGGGGAGATAAGCCCGGGCTCCCGTTTCAAAAGAACGCTTCAGGGCATCAGGGGTGAGGGCGTGGGCGGTCAGCATGACCACTGGAAAATTCCGGCTCACAGCCAATTCCAACAAGTCAAACCCGCGAACTCCCATGATGTCAAGAATGACCACATCGTATGTCAAAGAGATCATCCTCGCTACCGCTTCTTCATAAGTGATAGCCTTATCAAACCTACCGTCCGGGCAGGCCTCTTTAATCTCTTCCTCCAAGACCGTCAAAACATCTGGCTCGTCATCTACAGCCAGTATCAATTTTCTATTTAGAATGGATTCCGTCATTTTACACACTCCTTTCCCGATAACAAATGACGCATGGCGCCTGCCTGCCCCGCCCTCGGTCGGGACCGGGGTCGGCAGACAGGGTAGGCAGGTAAAGTGTTTAGCGCATAGCAATTCTTCAAACCCTCCATCATTCCATCGGCCTCTGCTATTCCCATTTGTGCCATTCTTGCCACATTAAACCTGTCTTCTTCTCCCAGTCTGATTCAAATTTGCTGTCAAAGAATCCTTGTAACTTCTCCAAAAGGCGCTTCCAGCCGGGTAAATACTCATATTTCAATACATCTTCCAAAAAAGGGACAATCTCCCCTAATTTCTCCTTAGGAAGATAAGCCCGAGCTTTCATTTCGAAAGAACGTTTTAGGGCCTCTGGGTTGAGGGCGTGGGCAGTGAGCATCGCCACCCGAAAATTTCGACTTACAGCCAATTTCAATAGGTCGAAACCACGAACGCCCATGATATCGAGGATGACGACATCGTAGGTTTGGGATTCTAACTTTTGGGCCGCTTTCTCATAGGTATTGGCTTTTTCAACCTTGCATTTTGGGGCGGCTCCAAGGATCTCCTCCTCCAATACATTCAAGACATCTGGTTCGTCGTCTACAACCAAAATCCTCTTACCGTTGAGAATAGATTCCGTCATATTATTTCCTCCTTTATTCCAATTATATCGAAGATTAAATGGAAGGAATTCGAACGACAAATTGTGTTCCAACCCCTTCATGGCTTACTAATTTGATTTCTCCCCCCATCGCCTCTACCAGGGTTTTAACTCCTGAGAGACCAAGCCCAAGTCCAGGTATATAGGCGCGTTTTTCATTATTTAGCCTGACGAAACGCTCAAATATGGCCTCTTGTCCCTCAGGAGGAATTCCAAAACCATCGTCCTCTACCATAACAAGGAGATCCGTGTCACCACTAATCGTTACGGCCATGCGCTCTCTGCGGTACTTCAAGGCATTACTCATCAGGTTTCTAAGGATCTGCTTGATTTTCTTATTATCATGGCAGAAAGGAGACTTGCAATATTTGCCGGTGATCTCAACAAAAATCCCATGGCCCTTGAGACTGTCTCGGAAGGCTTCGCGATTCTCAATTTTATAAAGCCCTTCCACTTCATTGGGGGAGATCATTTCCAGCGCATCCAATAGAGACTCTCTGAGGATCTCCTCAATTGAAAAGAATTCTTTCTGGAACAATCCTTCTTCCGAGCGAAGGATTTCAATCATCTCTTGTAGTAATTTCTGGGCTTTCTGCACATTTCTCAAAATGCGATCGATCATCCGTCTCTGCTGATCCGTGAGGGACCCGTAGCGATCCGCTTTGTGGAGTAGATTGTCAGCGGTGGTTGAAGCGATCGACAAAGGACTTGTGAGGTCGTGAATAAGGAGATCGAACAGACGCTCCCTCTCGTTCACCTTTTTTGCGCCTATAGGTTTCTCCTTCTCTGTCATGCCTTTCTTACTATGAAACCCTTTCAGAAAATTTCCTCCCACCCATTGGAAAGGATATGCAAAATGCACTCCCCCCAGAGGAGAGACAATCCTCAGGCTTTTTACAGTGAGGACAGTCAGGGATTCTCCCTGGGCAGAGATCCCGATCCGTCGGAAGATAAATACATCTTTGGCTCTCCATCGTAAGATCAAAACCAAAACGATGGCCATAGACCTTCATCCGAAGGAGATCAAGGCCCTTCCCGCCTGCGCCAAAGTCATAAGGCTTTTTAGAAGTGTAGAGCTCCGTCTCCTGGGTATGAAAAAGACCGTCAAAAATGTACCTCTGATTCTCCTCGGTGATTCCAATGCCGAAATCCTGAACCTTGAGGTTGGACTGTTGATCCTTTTTTTCCAAGAGAATTCGAATGACTCCCTCGTCAGGGGTGTTCTCGATGGCATTCTTAAAGAGCCCTACCATCGTCTCTTCGAGAATCTTTGGATCAGTGAACAGGGTAAAATCGTTGGTCCCGTCTAACTGGAACTCAATGTTCCGATGATGGGCTTGCTTTTTTACATTCTCCAAGATGCGTTCAGTAAACCCCGTTAGAAAGATCGTGGCTTTGACCCCGCCATGAATGGCTGGGCTTTCTAACTGGGTAAAGGAGTAAAGATGAATCGTTTCATTGGAAAAGAAAGGAGTGCGATCAAGTTCCTCAAGTCGAGGCCCTCTTTCTAATTCCTGATGAGTCCGGATAATCTGATCGGTTTCTTGTTGAATATCAGAGAGACGATTCAGGTTTTTCTCCAGAGATTCAAAGAATTCCTCCTTGACAAGAGGAGAGTTTTGGGACTGAATTTTCCGTTTCATGATGCGAATATTTCCTTGGATCACGGATAAAGGTGTCCTCAGCTCATGGGAAAGGTGGTCGAGAGCTTTGCTTTTAGCTCTATTTAGTCGTTCGAGCTCCTTGCGCGATTGTTCCAGGGCGTCAATTCGGGCCTTCTGAAGCTGAGCCATTTCGATAAAAACCGAGGCATTGTTTCCAAAGGTCTTTAGGAAAGCCTCATCTTCGTTTGTAAAAACTCCATCCTTTTTATTCAGAAGCTGAATGACTCCCAATCGCGAGCCTGCCCGGTTGTAAATGGGCATGCAAAGCACACTTCGCGTGCGATACCCCGTGTGTGAATCCACTTCTTTATTGAACCGCTTGTCAGTGTAGGCATCTTCTAAATTAATGGTCTCCCCTGTCTGGAGGCAATGCCCGGCCAAACCGATGCCCGATGGAATTCTGATGACTTCCCCTGCCATCCCCATGGCAACTGTTGACCAGAGTTCATCCGTATTGGGATCATGGAGAAAAATGCTGCAACGGTCTGCTTCCATGACCTTGCAGGCCTTCTGGGAAATTTTTAAAAGCATTTCGTTGAGTTGGAGGTCCAGACCAATCAGTTGACCAAGTTCCAACAAAGATTCAAGTTTACGGGTGTGTGTTTTTTGGGCTTGTTCTCCCACCCTGTCTTCACTTCGACGGAGTGTCCTTCTTCGATCGCTTTTGCGGCGTTCTTTGCTTAGGGGCTTATTTTGGATGGTTCCTTCTGGAGACATTTTTTACCCCGTTAGAAATAATGCCCCGCTCGGTTTCGAGTCGCAACGACTGGAATTTCTAACGGGGTTTACTTACCTATAGGAAAAACGGTTTGTTCTGTCAAGCAAAAAATGGGGGTTCTCATCGATATCGAAGCAAGGAAGATTGACCCTGAGCGGCGCTTTTCCCCGAGCCACCGATGCCAATGATGGAAATACGGATGGGTTTCATGCTTTCCTACTGAGCTCTTTGATAGACAATGATTCTTTCCATACCTTTCTTTTCATATCGCATGGCTTCAACAAAACATTTTCGTATAGGCTCAGCCGCTGTATTTAAGTTGTTGGACTCCTCTCCTCGAATGACCAAATAGGAGGCCTTTTTATTCACCATTCCAGCATGTACTTGATCCAATGGTTCTTTTTCAAAATTGAAATACTCACAGCTTCCATCAGCGTAATAGGCCACGCGAGGCATATTTGTAAAAATCGTTGCCCCTTTTCCGGATTGATTTTTAATCCAAATCCCCGCCCACTTCTCAGCCAAACGTTCATATCTTTGAGGCTTTAAAGTCTTAGGAAGAACAATACCTAACATGAGGATCAATAGTGAGACCAGAACAATTATCGATTTTCTTTCCGGCCCCCAACGAATAAGCAAAGGGTTAGCTTTTAGCTTCTTGTAAACCCAATGATAAATAACCAAGAACCCTCCTCCCACCCAATAGATGGAGATGAGAAGTAAGGGTAATACAAACCTTCCGCTAAATTGACCTGCCCGAATTGTTCCGCCTTCACCCCATTCTGTCATATTTAATACAAATAAGAATAACACCACATAGTGTAATGCACAAAAGGAGAGAAGAAACCTTTCCCCGGTTTTAAGGTGTGAAAATATCCCTTTAAGAAGACCTATAATCAATAAAATAATGTATACAGGATGAAATCTTGTAAAAATTTCCAAATTCAGTTTCTTAAGGCTGAAGAGAATTTTATAAGTGAAGGAAACTTCGGCGCTTGTCACTCCCAAGCCTAAAAGTCCTGAAAAACTTTTGGCTCTACTCAGTGTCCATGTTCCGGTAGACTCTCTTAAATGGATGAGGTAAGGAAGGAAAAGGACGAAGGAGGATAAGAGTAAAAGAAGGATAACTGCGCCTTTCTTTCCTGTATTATCAAATTTTTTCACAAAAAGGACATAAAAGAAGACGACCAAAAGGACTTCAATTCCATCAGGTCTGACGAGATAAGCGAGGACTGAGAAGAGTGGAATAAAAAGATATGGATATCTCTTCTCGCTTTGGATCGTTCTCCAGGCAAACCAGATGGCTGTGGCAAAAAAGAAGAGGTAAGTCGACTCTTTCAGAACATCTGCCGAAAACCTCCGAATATAAGGGTGAATGGCCAGGAGAAGAGTAGAAAGGAAGGCAATTTTCTCATCAAATATTCGCTTTCCTAAGAAATAGACAGGAAAGATAATCAAAATTCCAAAAAAGGAAGATACCAATTTCCCTGCCAATTCAAAATCGGACACCCATCGAGAAATAAACGCAATGATTAAAGGATATAGAGGTTGCTGATTATGACTAAGCGCTTTTCTGAAAAAGCCGGATGCAAAGTCCTTAGCAATGGGAATATACTGGAATGCCCCATCAAGAGAGATGATGTAAGTATAGAAGAAAAGGTAGATGCTTAAAAGTATAGATACAAGAAGGAGCAGGATAAGATCAAATTTCTCGTCCTTTATCATGATCTCCCGTAGTAGATTCGTCACCCTTGAACTAAAGCTTTTCCAATTTCAAAAATACTGCTATGTTGCCCAGAAAAGTCTTGAAGTCATCCAGCCTGGATTGCAGGATTTCAAACACTTGCTCATCATCCACTTCCCGGTATAAGTGGACTAATCTATTACGAAATCTCGCCATATCTTTTAGAGTTCTTAAAAAGTCTTTATCAAAAATACCTTGCTCTCCTAAAACCTGAAAGGTATCGGCGTAATCCTCAGGGGCTCTATAACCATTCTGTGATATTATATGATTACAGATATCAATGGCAGATTCTATTGCCATAACAAAATTATACTTTGCACTGCCTATTTTATCAGGATCATTTAAGAATGATTCTTTGTCAAGGGTTGCGAGGGACTTCAAACGATTTATAGCCTTACGCATCTCAGAAACTAAACTCGCTATCTTATCTGGATTAAAGAGGGGCATTTATAATCTCTCTTAAATATTCGTTTCTTAAATGTTGAAAATCAAAATATTTTTTGTAGACCAACCCTTCGAAGTCAGACCTAAGAGATCTATCTTTATCCACAATTACAATCCCACCCTTCAGGACATTATAAATAAAATACGGCGGAGCATTATTAATGATTCTTATATCTACCGGGATATGGATAACATCCTCTATTTCACCTTCTAACTTTAATTCAAGTTTTAATGGAGATCTACTTTCTTCACCGGAAGTAAAAACACCAATATCTATATCTTTAAAATCATCCTCTGAAGCAAAGGAGCCAAAGATGTATGCAAAGAGAATATACCCCTTCCCTTTAAGTATACCTGAGATCTTCTCAGCCAGAACCCCTTTCTCTTTTGTGGATAACCTTATCTTGTGCATATACTTTAAAATATCATAATAATTCTTCAAAAGTCCAGAGGTAGCTACTCAGGTCGTCAGGTTCACGGTTCACGGTTGGTTGGCTTGCGCTCTTCATATTTCTTGAGATAGTTGATGAATCCACGAACGGCAGCACGTGTTCTTCTGGCCTGTTCGTAAACATCAACACGCCTGCCTGCCCTGTACCATGTTAGGTTCAGGGCCTGCCCTGTACCATGTTAGGTTCAGGGCCTGCCCTGTACCATGTTAGGTTCAGGGCCTGCCCTGTACCATGTTAGGTTCAGGGCCTGCCCTGTACCATGTTAGGTTCAGGGCCTGCCCTGTACCA
>Ga0210056_1002733_pt1 | contig 14668 bp, 10 predicted proteins | sample CryGeyCG2014_080_2_FD_183965 | JGI IMG/M metagenome (GOLD analysis project Ga0210056, IMG submission 183965) | Groundwater microbial communities from aquifer - Crystal Geyser CG07_land_8/20/14_0.80 (SPAdes) (version 2) | ecosystem: Environmental > Aquatic > Deep subsurface > Groundwater | place... | reverse complement strand
TGCGCCGGGGTTCGAGGCATTGGTCTTCAAGGCCTCGCGCGGGATCGAAGACATCTACGAATTGACCTACATCCGCAAAGATGGCAGCAGCTTCCCGGCCGTGGTGTCGGTCACGGCCCTGCGCGACGCTCAAGACGGAATCATTGGCTACCTGTTGATCGGCACCGATAATACCGCGCGCAAGCAGGTCGAAGCAGAGCAGAAGCTGCTCGATCAGCGACTGCGCGACCAGCAGTTCTACACTCGCTCTCTCATCGAATCGAATATCGACGCGCTGATGACTACCGATGCACGCGGCATCATCACCGACGTTAACAAACAAATGGAGGAGCTCACCGGTTGCACGCGCGATGAACTGATCGGCGCGCCGTTCAAAAACTACTTCACCGATCCGGGGCGGGCCGAGGCAGCCATCAAGCGGGTGTTGCAGGAAAAGAAGGTCACCAACTACGAGCTTACCGCGTGCGCCAGGGACGGCAAGGAAACCGTGGTATCCTACAATGCGACCACCTTCTACGACCGCGACAGGAAGCTGCAGGGCGTGTTCGCCGCCGCACGCGACATCACCGAGCTCAAACGCTTCGAGCAGACGTTGCAGGAGACCAATGTTGAGATGGAGAATGCCAAGATCGCGGCGGAAAAAGCCAATCTCGCGAAGTCGGATTTCCTTTCCAGCATGAGCCATGAGCTGCGCAGTCCTCTCAACGCGATCCTCGGTTTCGCCCAACTGATGGAGTCTGATTCCACTTTACCAACACCCTCCCAGAAGGAAAGCATCGATCAGATTCTCCAGGCCGGATGGTATCTGCTGGAATTGATCAACGAAATCCTCGATCTCGCCGTGATCGAGTCCGGGAAGGTGTCGCTGTCGCGGGAACCGATGTCGTTGGCCGAGGTCATCATCGAATGCCAGGGCATGATCGAACCGCAGGCGCAAAAACGTGGTATCCACATGGACTTTCCCAAGTTCAGTGACCCTTACTTTGTCAACGCCGATCGGACCCGGGTAAAGCAGATTCTCATCAACCTTCTTTCCAACGCGATCAAGTACAATCAGACGGGGGGAACGGTCGTCGTGGATTGCACCGCGAGATCCCCGGATCGCATTCGCATCAGCGTCGAGGACGCCGGCGCAGGATTGGCTCCGGAACAGATGGCGCAGCTTTTCCAGCCGTTCAATCGTCTCGGACAAGAGACCGGCGGCGAGGAAGGCACAGGCATCGGTCTCGTAGTGAGCAAGCGACTGGTCGAACTCATGGGCGGCGCAATCGGCGTGGAAAGCACCGTCGGGGTGGGAAGCGTGTTCTGGATCGAGCTGATCTCCGATATTGAGCCACAATTGGCAGTTGAAGGCACCGAGTCCACAGCGCCAGTCCAATCGCAAGTCCGGCGCGGCGCGCAGTTGCGCACCCTGCTGTATGTTGAAGACAACCCGGCCAATCTGAGGCTGGTCGAGCAACTCATCGAGCGCCGACCCGATATCCGCCTGCTGACCGCGGTGAACGGAAATCTCGGCATCGAGCTGGCGCGCGACGAGCAGCCGGACGTGATCCTGATGGACATCAATCTGCCCGGCATCAGCGGCATCGAGGCCCTGAAGATACTGCGCGCCGACCCGGCAACGGCGCACATCCCCGTCGTTGCCATCAGCGCAAATGCACTGCCACGCGATATCGCGAAGGGCCTGGAGGCAGGATTCTTCCGATATATCACCAAGCCAATCAAGGTCAATGAGTTCATGGACACGCTGCACGTGGCGCTGGAATTTGCAGAAAGCGGGTTCCCTCAAGGCGAATAAGGAGGAACGATTCTCATGGTCAATCCATCCAGTATCCTTAACGCCAACGTCCTGATCGTTGACAACTTGGAAGCCGATGTCCGTCTGCTGGAGCGCACGCTTCACGGCGCCGGCTACACTTCCGTTGCCTCAACGATGGACCCGCTTGAGGTCTGCGAGCTTCATCGCAAGCATCGCTACGACCTGATCCTGCTCGACCTCCTCATGCCGGGTGTGGATGGATTCCAGGTGATGGAAGGACTCAAGGAAATCGAGACAGAAGGCTACCTGCCGGTGCTGGCCCTTACCGCCCACCCGGCTCACAAGTTACGCGCGCTACAGGCCGGCGCGAAGGATTTCATCAGCAAACCGTTTGATCTGGCCGAGGTGTTGATGCGGGTTCACAACATGCTGGAAGTCCGCCTGTTGCACGAGGCGGCCCGCAATTACGGCAAGATGCTGGAATCCCTGGCGCTCAATGACCCGTTGACGGGGCTTGCGAACAGACGGCTTCTATCCGAAAGAATGTCGATGGCCCTGGTCCATGCCCGAAGGAATAGGAGCGGCATGGCGGTGGTGTATCTGGATCTGGACGGATTCAAGCAGGTCAACGACACGTTGGGGCACGGCGCCGGGGACGGTCTGTTAAAAATGGTGGCAACGCGCCTACTGGCAACAGTGCGCGAAGAGGATACGGTGGCGCGCCCAGGCGGTGACGAGTTCATAGTGGCGCTGTGGGACGTCAGCGGTACCGACAGTGCAGCCACGGCGACGTCAAAACTGATCCAGGCAGTGTCGCAACCCTATGACATCGAGGGCCACACCGTCAGCGTAACCACCAGCGCAGGTGTCGCTATCTATCCCGTCCATGGCGAGGACGCGGACGCGCTGATGAAGAGCGCGGACCTGGCCCTGTACGACGCCAAGCGCGCGGGCAGGAACGCCTATCGAGTATCGGAGTGCAAGGCGGTGCGACCCGAATGATAGGCGCATCTGACATTCTGCACGCCAAAGTCCTAATTGTTGACGACGTGAAAGCCAATATCCTTCTGCTGGAGCGCATGCTGCACGGCGCCGGCTACACTTCCGTCGCATCAACGATGGACCCGCTTGAGGTCTGCGAGCTTCATCGCGAGCACCGCTACGACCTGATCCTGCTCGACCTTCAGATGCCGGGCATGGATGGATTCCAGGTAATGGAAGGCCTCAAGGGAATCGAGACCAATGGCTACCTTCCGGTGCTCGTAATCACCGCCCAGCCCGGTCATAAGCTGCGCGCGCTGCAGTCCGGCGCTAAAGATTTCATCAGCAAACCCTTTGATCTGCCCGAGGTGCTGACGCGCGTCTACAACATGTTGGAAGTGCGCCTGTTGCACAAGAAAACGATGAACTACAGCAAAGCGCTGGAGCAGACGGTGCGGGAAGTGGAGGCAAGCCGCGAGCTAATCCGTTGCCAGAGTGATGAAGTTAAGCGCCTTTACGACCAAATCGTAGCGGAGCAGCAGGTATCGGAGCGGTTGCTGCTCAACGTGCTGCCCCGTCCCATTGCCGAGCGGTTGAAGGGGCGCCAAGACGACGTCATCGCCGATAACGTCCAGCAAGTCATCGCCGACAGCTTTCCGGAAGTGACGGTGTTGTTTGCGGACATCGCGGGTTTCACCAGGTTTTCCGCAGGCGTGAGTCCCGCGCGGCTAGTGGTCTTGCTCAACGAGATATTCACCGACTTTGACAACATAGCCGATAACCGTGGACTTGAGAAGATTAAGACCATCGGTGATGCCTACATGGCCGCCGCCGGACTGCCCGTCCCGGCGACCGATCACGCGGTGCAGGCTGCGCACATGGCGCTGGACATGATTGACGCTCTGGCCCGCTTCAATGAGCGCAGCGGCTGCAGATTGCAGATGCGCATTGGCATCAACAGCGGTGCGGTCGTGGCCGGCGTCATCGGCCAGCGCAAGTTCAGCTACGACTTGTGGGGTGACACCGTGAACACCGCCGGCCGGATGGAATCCCAAGGCGTGGCCGGTCGCGTACAGGTGACAGAGGCTACCCGGCGGCGGTTGAGTGAGCCGTTCCTGTTCGAGGAGCGAGGTATTATCGATGTCAAAGACATAGGCAAAATGCAGACCTGGTTCCTGGTCGGCAGGAGCAGCGCGTCGTCCGGATGATGCCCGGGCCTGTGTTACCGGTGTAATTAGGAACGTGCCTAGTTGAGTCGCTGGACGAGCGACTGGAATTTGCGGAAAACGGAGTTAGTCAGAGTGGATGGGGCAGGACGATTCTCATGGTTAATTCATCCAAAATCCTCAACGCCAGCATCCTGATCGTTGACGACCTGGAAGCCAATGTCCGCCTGCTCGAGCGGATGCTGCGCGGCGCCGGCTACACTTCCGTCGCATCAACGATGGACCCGCTTGAGGTCTGCGGCCTTCATCGCAAGCACGGCTACGACTTGATCCTGCTCGATCTTCAGATGCCTATGATGGATGGATTCCAAGTCATGGAAGGCCTCAAGGAAAACGAGACCGACGGCTACCTTCCGGTGCTCGTAATCACCGCCCAACCCGGTCATAAGCTGCGCGCGCTGCAGTCCGGCGCGAAGGATTTCATCAGCAAACCGTTTGATCTGCCCGAGGTGCTGGTGCGCGTTCACAACATGTTGGAAGTGCGCCTGTTGCACAAGGAATTGCACCATTACAACGATGTGCTGGAAGAAAAGGTGCTCGAGCGGACCCGGGAGTTGCGCGACACCCAGTTGGAGGTCATTCGTCGCCTTACGCGTGCAGCAGAATTGCGGGACAATGAGACCGGCCTGCACGTCGTGCGCATCGGACTCTTCTGCGCGCAACTGGGAGAAGCGGTAGGGATGAGCGGGGCGGAATGCGATCTCCTGCTCAATGCTGGCCCAATGCATGACATCGGTAAGATCGGCATTCCCGACCTCATCCTCCTGAAGCCAGACAAACTGACGCCGGAGGAATGGGAGGTCATGAAGACCCACGCCACGATCGGCGCCGAACTCCTGTCCGAAGGACAGTCTGAGTTGACCCAAATGGGTCATCGCATAGCGCTCAACCATCACGAAAGGTGGGACGGCGCCGGCTACCCGCGAGGGGCCGCGGGGGAGGACATTCCGCTGGTCGCGCGGATTTGCGGCGTGTGTGATGTCTTCGACGCCCTGACTTCAGAACGGCCCTACAAGAGGGCGTGGTCCGTGGAGGAGGCAACTGCAAGTATCCAGGAGCAAGCCAACCGGCACTTTGACCCAAGTCTCGTTGACCTGTTCCTGCAAATCCTGCCGCGTCTTGCGGAGACCAAAAAGCAGTATGCTGAACCGGAGCGGGATACATCAGACCGCGAGCCAGACTACGAAATGCCGCGTCCGGCGGAGGCGTGAGAGACGAGCGGCAGACCCTATACCTTTTGATAGAGACAACAATCCACCGAATGGGCGATGTCCGCGAGCGCTTCTCGGTGCCATACTTTGAGAGCATTGTGTAGAGGCGAGTGCTCAATGTAGCCTTTAGAATGTGAGACTCAAAAGGAAAGGAGGGGACTGAAATGAAAAAATGGAGCCGTTGGATACCTATCTTCGTAGCAGCCATCACATGCCTGGCGTTAGCCGGGTCCGTGAAACAGGCCAAGGCTGCTGAATACCCACAGGTCGCGCAGCTCAAGGCCTTCAGCCCGGAAGCCAACTTCATGTCGCTGCCCGGCTATCTGCGTTACTTGGTTTTCGTGCAGGATGGCAAGTGGATTACCCGCGCGGAAGCCGTACAGATCGTTGAGCAGCAGAAACAGTATTGAGGTGTGCGATGAGCCGAGTGTCAGGCAGGTTGTACTCGAAACAGATTCCGCAGTGTTCGGTCCGCGTCCGGGCCGTCGTCGTCACCTGCCTGACCTTGCTCATCTGTGCGTCCGTTTCCTTCCCGGCTCCATCCAACACCCCACCTCAAGTACGTCCCAAGGCGCCTGGAAAGCCTGCTGTTAATGCCGGGCCTGTCCGCGCAAGCCAACCCGGCTGGCAGCCCAATGAAAGCCCTTATGGAGTTGTGTTAGACGTCCAGTCGCTCAGCCTCCAGCAAATCCCTCAAGCAGTTCAGGCGGCGCATCAACTCGGGTTCAAAATGATTCGCACCGTTGTTTCCTGGAATGAAGTGGAGCCACAACCCAAGAGCTACCGGTTTCAGAAGTATGATGCTCTGGTTGCCAGCGCTAAATCCTGCGGCGTTGACTTGATATTGACCCTCTCCTACTGTCCGCCATGGGCATCCAGTCTGCCAGGTGAACCCGCGGAAATCAGCTCTCGGTCCATGCCTGAAGGGCTGGAAGCGTGGAGCTGTTTCATCGGCGCCACGGTTACCCGTTACAAGCAGAAGGTTCGGTTCTGGCAAATTTGGGAACGACTGGACAACTCCAACTTCCGCGGGACGCGGCAAGACTATGCGGCCTTGCTGATTGCAGCCTCAAAAGCGGTCAAGTTGGCCGATCCGTTTGCCGAGGTATTGGCCTCAGAACCGGGAGGAATGGATCTCGGGTTCATCGCGTACCTGTGTCAAAAAACAACGCTCAATTCCTTTGATGCAATCTGCCTCAATCCCAGAGTCGAGACACCGGAGCTTGCCGCCAGGTATTTCAGTGTGCTCAAATCCATCTTGCAGAAGACCGGGAGTGGCCCGGCAAAGAAGATATATGTAACCGATTGGTCCTTCCCGCTACGGGCGGACGCAACCGGATCGTCCCCTCGCTTCGACCCCGCGGAACTCTCTTCCTTCGTCGTCAGAGCGTATGCCGTGGCCTTCTCGATGGGCGCTGAGCGCGTGTTCTGGACAGAACTCCGGGACTCTGAAGCCAACAGCCCTGAAGGCGCATCCTGGGGATTGCTCGACAGCGAGTTTCAGCCCCGACCTGCCGCAAAGGCGCTGAAAGCGTTCATCGATTTCGCGCCGCAAAGACTCTCTGCCGAACTCTGGGCGATGGGTGACACGCCCTTGCGGGTGGTCTCCCTGCGAGGAGATGGAGCAGCGAACAGGGCGCTTCTGTGGTCGGCTACCGGGGAGTTGAGACTGAGCCCTACCGAGCTTCCTGGCATCCAGTTCAGTCCCATGTCCCGCATGTGGTCGCTCCAGCAACAGGCGGAGACAAATCTCCTCCAGCAAGGGGAACCGGTTGCATTTGGGAATATCCCCGTTTTCATCTCGGACTTCGAGCTGGCCTCCTCACAACTATCGAAGGTCAATGCCTGGTTCCCTCCTGCTCCGCCAAGAGACTACGTGTATCTCGACCTTTCTGAAACCAATGCCAACGAGGGGGGAGGAATTACCTCAGGCAAGTATCGCAGTTGGCGCGCTGCCACTCCGGGGATTTTTTCGGTGGAAGGTCGTGTCTCTGCCAAGCTGGAACCGACTGGCGAGGAAGTGAACCCTTTCCTCTACTGCGATGTTGATGACGACTTCCTGTTCTACAACCTCAACGGGAGCCCAGTGACAGTTGAGGTCACAGCGTATGCCGCAGACACGGCAGTATCAGCGGGGTTCAACTTGATGTACGACTCACCGCGTGGCCACGTCTTCAGCCCTTGGCAACCGGTGGAGACCGGAGTGGGTTGGAAGCAATACAACTTGACGCTGACGGACGCACTCTTCGCGAACAAGCTGGGATTCGACTTTCGCATTAGTTCCCTGGGAAGCAAGCAGCCGGTGTTTGTCGCCAGAGTCGTTGCCAGACAAAGCAAACCAAACGGAGATTGAAGAGAGTTGAGCTATGAGAGTCGGCATCATTGACCTGCTGTCCATGCCCGCCTCTCACTGGGTGGAGGTGCCGTACCGTTTCCTGATGACGAAACAGTACGCCAGCCTCATGCCGCAAGCGATCGCCGTGTGGTGCAGGCAACTGGTTCACGAGGTCTTCTATGCGACGTACTACGGCTACGGGGACCCGACGGAGGCGCTGCCTCCCGACCTCGACGTGCTCTTTGTATCGAGCTTCACCCATGTCAGCCCGCTGGCGTATGCTCTGGCCAAACTCTATGCGAAGGCCAATACGTTAACCGTCATTGGCGGGCCACACGCGAAGGCTTTTCCCGATGATTGTCTGCGGTTCTTTGACCTGGTGGTGAAAGAGTGCGACAAGGAGTTGGTTGCGGATATCTTGGCCCACTCCTTCGACAAGAAGACCCTCATCTCCAGTTCGCATCCCTTGCAGGATATCCCGACCGTTGAGGAGCGCATGCCTTACCTCAGGCAGTCGGTCTTCCTTCGGGGACGCCGCTACCCGGCGACCACGATCCCGCTTTTGGCGAGCACGGGCTGCCCCTATTCGTGTGACTTCTGCATTGACTGGAACTCCGCCTATCGTCCGTTGCCAACAGATCAACTGGAAACCGATCTGCGTTACATAGCGAAGCACCTCCCCGGCGTGCGAATTACCTTCCACGACCCCAATCTTGCTACCGGCTGGGACACAGTGCTCGCAGTATTAGAGAAGATCCCGAGTGGTTCCCGCAGCCCGTGCATTGTCGAATCCTCTCTGGCATCCCTGAAGAAAGAGGAACGACTTCGACGACTGCGAGACACTCGTTGCTCGTTCATCGGGGTCGGCATCGAGTCTTGGAGAGGCTATTCAGGGAAGGCGGGAGCCGGATCGCTTCAAGGAGCGGCCAAAGTGCCGCGCGTCGTGGAGGAGTTCCGTCTCCTTTCCGAATATGTGCCTTACCTGCAGGCCAATTTTGTCTTTGGTCTGGACATGGACGAAGGTGAGGAACCCGTCGAAGCCACCAAGGAGTTCATGTCGCAGACGCCCTTTGTGTGGCCGGCGGTGAACATCCCTCAGCCCTTCGGCAACACGCCGCTCTTCACGCAGTGGCGGAAAGAGGGGCGTCTCCTCAAGACCATGCCTTTCTATTTCTACCAGATGCCGTACCTGGTCTCACTCCCCAAGCACTACGACCCAATGGAATACTACGAGAAGGTCATCGAGCTACAAGCCCATGCCACCTCGGGGGAAATGCTGCGCAAGCGATTGGCGTCTACAAGACGCTGGGATGTGCGCGCCCTGAATATAATCCGCACGTTAAATATCCGCAACATCCTCCCGTTCTTCCGCAAGAGGCTCGAAGACTGGAGGCGCGATCCGCAGTTTCTGGCCTTCCACCGCGGAGAAACGGATGTCCTGCCAGCCGCCCACGAGCGGATACTCCAACGAAGCCTGGGGAATCTCAGCACTCTCCTGTCGCGCAGCGATCTCACCCCGTTGCTTCCAGCTTGCGGATAGTCGTGCAGGACGTGGTTTTACCATTGTGTCCACATGATATACTGGTAGCGTTAAGGTGTGAAATCCATCGTGAGGACTTGGACCCGCCGAACGTTTGCCTCCGACGAACTGAACGTGTCGCCCAGAAGAGAGCTATCCGGGGATGCGGCGGGAGACGAAACTGGCAATGCAAAGCCAACTGATCCGCTTTACAAGACTATTACCACAACTCACCGGGCAACTGCGATGAGGCGGAAGGGGCTGCGAATTCCATCCTTCCCCCTCCGCCTTCATCCTTTCCAAATAGTGCGTTTCCCTCCATGACGAGTGTCGATGGCCGGAACCGGTCCGGTTCAGGAGCATATCAATACCCACCGATTGAAAAAGCAAAGCGACACGTTAAACTACCCTGAAAGCCTGCGGATGGGCCGCGGGTTTGATTCGCATCAGCATCGCAGTCTCCGAGGTAGCCGACATGCCAGCACGAATTGTAGCATTGCCACAGACCTTTCTCAAGTTCTATCTTGCGCTTCACGTTTGTTTTTCCAAACCTCAGCGGCGTCACTTTGGGGTTTACGTTCTAGAGCATCGTTTTGGAAGTTCCCCTACAAAAGGACACCGGATCGCTTCAGCGTCCGGTAGCTCACACAGGCAGCTACACGATGAAGGCTACCCTCCTTTTCTCCCCTTTCAACCCGTGTTCGTGCCGAACACGGGTTGAAAGGGGAGAAAAGATGTCCTTTCTTGGCGCTCGGTAGTCAGTTGTGTGAGCTACCGGACGCTGAAGCGATCCGGCGTCTAATGGGGAAGAATTTACGAACGGATGCACTAGGATCGATCGTGTGTCAGGAGAAGCACACGCTGCGCGCTCTGTGCGAGACGGTGGTGTCGAACTCTGCGAGTTCGCAAGCGGTGCTCCCTGCAACCTGTATCGCTTTCTGGCGCATTCTCCCTGGCACTGGGCCACCTTGAACCGTTAACGTTGGCAGCAGGTTCTTGAGACGTTGCCAGAGTTTCCTCAGGGGACCCGGGGATTTTTGATCCTCGACGATTCGGTGTGCTCCAAGACCGGCAAGAAGATGAAAGGGGCCGGCTGGCTCAAGGGCGAAGACGGCAAGAAGAACGAGTTTGGTCATGACGTGGTGGCGGGCAAACCCGAACGGCGCATTACGTCATCGATCAGTGGGACTTTCCCGTCGGCCTCCGTCCTTACTTTAAGGAGGATTGGTGCATAACCCATAAGGTTCGCTTTCGCAACCGGAATCAGTTAGCCGCTCAAGGGGTTTACCCGCATTGATCCGGGAGTTTCAACCGCCCAAGGGAACGAAGACAATTGTGCTCTTCGACGCCTGGTATCTCAATCCCACGGTGCTGAAAGCCGTTCGTGAACGCCGCTTTCACTGGATCAGTCGCGCCAAAGACAACCGGGTTTTCTGGGAAGGACAGGAGAAATCAAACCTCTCCACATTAGCCGCAAAGCTGAACCGCTCGAACTCAAGGAGTTCGCATGGGATGCCGAGAAACCTGACCGGGAGCCTGTCTTTTTGGCCACGGACCTTGCGCGGCTAAGTGCCCAGAAGGTCTTGGAGTTCTACGTGCTTCGATGGCGGATTGAGACTTTCTACCGGGATGTGAAGCAGTTGCTGGGGTTTGCGGACTATCAGGTACTCAAAGCCAAAGCGCAGAAGAGGCACTGGCACTTAGTGCTCACCACCTACACACTTCTGCGATTACAGCAATAGGTGGAGTCCGGCAGTCTCACCAAGCGCCCCCGATCCCTGGGCGAGCAGTGCCACGCCCTGCGACAGCATAACAGGCGCGAGCTCGTTCGCTGGCTCTGCGATCAACTCCGGGAAGGCAAATCGACTCGGACTCTGCGAGTCCGCCGAGGAACTCTGCCAAGCCCTGAAAATCGCCGCTTGATTGTCAAGGAACGATTGAAAAGTGCATGACTTTAGTGGTATGTTGTCGAGGAGGGAACGGGTGTATCTCCAAGTGAGTGGAGTCGAATTGGCGAAAAAGTGCACCAGGAGAAAACTGACGCCGTACTGAACCCCGTTGACTGGGACCCGTCCGCTATCCGGGATGCGGCGGAGGAGTACACGTTCCGTGTTCGCGCAGCGGACAGGGCGGGTAATGAGGCGGAGGCCATCAGCCGGAACACCATCATCGGCAAGGCTATTCGAGTCGTCGACGGGAACGATGGCGCACCGATTCCAGGAGCGTCTGTATGGGTGCGACAGACTTCTTCACCTTGGCGAAGTGATGGAGGGGCAGACACCAATGGCGACGGATTGTGCGCGATCCCGCACATGGATGTCGGGGATTATGCAGTCGAAGTTGATGCCGACGGCTTCTCCTTGAGCACCTTCACGTTGACGATCACCTCAAAGACCTCTTCGGAGTTGATCTGCCGTCTTCCCCTGTCAGCTTCGGTGCAGGGGACGATCGTGGGGTCCATCCCCAACGTTGGCGTCTTCGCCAACCAGGTCGACACGGCAGCCCCAAGGGACAAGTGGGAGGTGGAGGCCGCAAATGGCAGTTTTGTGATCGACGACCTGGATGCTCCGGGCACGTATCACATCACAGCAGTCGCCCCCGGATACGCGGATGCGGTCGCTACGGTTGACGTGAGTCCGAACGATGCCGCAACCGCTCCTCAACTTGCGCCTCAGAAACTGGCGACAATCACGGGAAAAGTCTTTGCTCCCGGTGGAACCACTCCTGTGATGCGGTGCGTGGTGGTTGCAGAGGGACAAACAGATCCAGAGTGGAACTGGGATTCGACGGTCACTGAGGAGGATGGAAGCTATCTTCTCTACCTGAGGTCAGACACGTCATGCCGAATCTCTGTAAACCATGAGAGTTTCATCTCTCCCGATCCGGTACTCACGGCTTTGGATTGGGGGGAGACGAAGACGGTCAACTTCACCATGGCTGGTGCTGCGCCCGAGGCCGGCAACCCCGCTTCGACAAACTCCACTGCCTCGGCTCAATCCGCGGGAGGCGGCTACACCCCCCCGAACCTGAAAAGGCCATTGCTGTTTTGCCACGGGCTTTGGAGCGATCATGGCGTCCGGCAGGCGTTCATTGACTACACAACACAATACGCAACCCATCCGATAAACAAGTATGCAGGTTGGTTCAAGAAGGTGGGGCGCGCGTGGATTTTGCAGCCCGGAGGCGACCCAAATGGACGGGTATTTGTGATCGACTTTGAGAAACCGGCAGGTTCGATACAGCCCCAGGGAGATGACGTCGCCCAAGTGCTCATGGAGGGGACGGAGACGGCGTGGTTCCCTCCGCCAGCGTTGGACTTGATTTTGCGACCGGAGGTAACGTGGCTATCCCCAACTGCATGTACTCGGAGAAGTCCGATCTTGAAGAAGGCAAGTTCTCCTTCGTTGGGGCTCAGTGGGAGAGCGATGCTTTGATCAAGAAACCATCACTTGAATTCCTAATGGAGTGAGGTCTTGTATGGACGGCAGACAGGTACTGCTAAAGTGGATGATTCTCGCTGCCTGCGTAGCGGCAATGTCAGGTGTCTCTTGTGATGAGAGAGAGCCGAGAAACAATGCCAGGATGGCTGATGGACGGAGGCAATCCACAGCGCACCAACCGACAGGACGGCTCAATCAACCTGCCAATGGTCTTCCATGAAGTGTACCACACAGGTTACCTCAAGAGCCAGGTGATGGTCGTAGATCAAAGCATATATTTCCGCAACGACTCCGGGCTCTTTGCCATGGACATGCAAGCCAGAAAGCTTGCCTGGGAGTACCCGATGGAATCAGCACGGGATTACTCCGCGCCGGTTGTGACCGAGGAACTGGTTACGTTCGGTGGCGACGCTGGTATGTACGGTGTCGACCGGGCTACCGGGAAGGGGAAATGGAAAGTCCCAGGCGCTGCTGTCGCAGGCTCTCCATTGGTGGTCGACGGTTTGCTTTACTATGGAGATCTATCGGGAGTGGTGAGAGAAGTTGACGTCACTACCGGGAAGGTGAACTGGGATGTGAAAGTGGGTGCTGGATTCTGGTCATCACTGGCTGCCATTGACAACCGCCTAGTCTGTCCTTCTCCGGATAGATCTGTGTATGCCGTTGACACTCGAAGTCACCAAGTGCTCTGGAAGGTTACAACAGGGGGAGGATTCCAGTGCGATCCGGTAGCGGACGGCAGCACGGTTTTCGTGGCATCAGAGGACTCATTCGTTTACGCAATTGATGCCAGAACGGGCAAGATAGTATGGAAGTACCGTACATTGAATGAAGGAGCGTCCCACATTGCATGTGGTGAGGACGGGGTCTTCGTTGCCGGTAACGATGGGATCACCTATGCGCTTCGGAAGGATGACGGGAGGCTCCTATGGCAGTTCGCGCCGGGGCGCATATTCAATCGTTCCGAGTATCTGAAGCGTTACCCTCACTTAACATCCGACCATTGCAGGGTTGACTGCATAGTGTCCCTTATATCCCTTCCAGGACTCGTCTTAGGGGGTATGGGAAACGGCTATCTGTATGCACTCGATGCTGGATCGGGAGCAGTCAAGTGGAAAGAGGAAGTTGGGTGTAGTTATGATGCGCCTATGACAATTGCAGATGGGAAGTTGTTCGTTCCGCTATATGGAGGAATTGGCACGACGGCCTGTTACGAGCCTGCGCCGAAAATCGACTTCTCTCTGAACGGCCAGCCCGTCGCTCTGTCCGGACCGCTGCCCAACATACGGAACGGAACGGAATGGTCATGGTGCCGTTGGAGTGCCTGGCCGATATTGGACTACGCTATGAATGGATCAAGGAACCGCGGAAGAAGGACGAGAAAGTCCTGGGTTACTCTGACGCTGTCCTCATTGAGAACGGGGAAAGGCATGGAAAGCTTGTGTGGCGGGGGGACTGGAAAGCATTTGTGAACGGCGAGACTTACAAGCTCCCCGAAGACCCGTACAACCTGCCCCCGTTCGAGTACGAAAAGAAACTGACCGACTACCGATGGATGATTCCTGCTGACTTCATTCGTGAACTGGGCGTTGACTTCACGTGGAACATAAAAGAGGAGAAATGAAGGAGTCCCTCCGCTACGTTCTGCCTTCGGCCAAGTGCCCGGTCGGGACTGGCTCGCATGTGCTGTCCAACATATCCCGGTTGGTGGAAGGGCGTGAATCACGTAAATCAGACCAACATCGAATATCGAAGAGCTGACCCTACCTCCCGGCGCATGTAGACAGCGCGGGGGTGGGTGAGTGGGGTGTATGATAAAATCATTCGCATCACAGGAGGCGAGGCGGTGCCTGGGAGGCCGGATCAGGTGCGGATAAGCAGGAAGTCTCCCTCCCGCACGGGGGTGGCTCTTACCCACACTTGACACCGCACATCAAGGGCTGGCTCGGGCGGGGTGCATGGTCTGGTAGAGTTGCCACCCTTCGACCATGGCGGACAGACGTTCCAGACCGCGCCACGTCGTAGTAGTGCCGGGGTCCCCGTCCCCCTTGCGCCCAAGAAACCCTCCCGGAGAAGCAATCCACCGGACGGCTTCCCGCAGCGGCGGCGGCTTGTCCGGTGGCGGCGCCTTCTTCTTCCAGGCGTACAGCACCTTCCACTCCTCTTCCGCCAGATACACGTCACACGGCAAGTCCGG
>Ga0210056_1002732_pt1 | contig 14674 bp, 13 predicted proteins | sample CryGeyCG2014_080_2_FD_183965 | JGI IMG/M metagenome (GOLD analysis project Ga0210056, IMG submission 183965) | Groundwater microbial communities from aquifer - Crystal Geyser CG07_land_8/20/14_0.80 (SPAdes) (version 2) | ecosystem: Environmental > Aquatic > Deep subsurface > Groundwater | place... | reverse complement strand
GGCTGCATTCGCGCTCGTTATCGGTGCTAATATTGGAACCACTGTTACGGCCATTATTGCAAGTATCGGGACAAATATACAGGCAAGAAGAGCCGCACTTTCCCACCTGTTATTTAATTTGATTGGTGCCATTATTTTCTTGATTATCTTTAAACCCTATGTTAATCTTATTTCAAAAACATCTACCGATCTTGTTCGTCAGATTGCAAATGCACATACTCTTTTCAATGTAGCCTGTATGCTTTTGTTCCTGCCATTCGTAAATAAGTTTGCAAAACTTGTTAAAAAGCTTGTCCCGGGCGAAGAAGTCATAATCGAAGGTTATACTAAATATATAGATAAAAGACTTCTTAACATGCCGTCTTTTGCTGTTGATGCATTACATAAAGAGGTTCTTCACATGATGGATATAGTCAAACAAAACATAGAAGCGCTATACTTAATGATGAACAAAAACAATACAAGAATTACTCAACAGATAAACCTTCGGGAATCTGCGATTAATAGTATAAATAAAGAGATGCAAGCTTTTGCTCCTCTTATTATGTCCAAAGCGTTATCCAATAAGCATTCAAGAGATGTAAACCTCATGGTAAATGTTGCTTCTCAACTTGAGAGAATAGGCGACATTGTAAAGGGAATTTCAGAGCTTCAGATAGAGAAAATCCGGGACGGTATAGTATTCTCTGAACTTGCAATGATTGATTTAGGCAAGATGATGGATACGGTGAAAAAGGAATTTGAGATGATTGTAGAGAGTTTTGATGACCTTACGTTTGAAGAATTCAAGGAAATTGAAAAAATAGAACAGTCTGTTGACGACATGGAAGTCTGTTTAAGGAATGGCCATGTAGAAAGGCTTATGACTGGCGTTTGCAGTCCTGAAGCTGGTATCATTTATGTTGACATGCTTTCAGATCTTGAAAGAATTTCTGATCATATATATAAAATTGCCCGTCTTTTAAACGAAAAGCTTAATAGCGAAGAAGCATTAGAAAGGAAGGATGATAATTAGTTTTAACCGATCATTTTTTGTAAGTGACAGTTATATTTTGCCTGTAAATATTTTTTAATTAAACGTTAAGAATTATCTTGCGAATTTTTGTTTTATGGTAAAATCGATAAAAATTAAAATGTGTAAGGAGAGAATATGACTGAAAATAAAATGCCTTCTCATCATGGTGTCGAAGAGAAAAAAAACAAAAGGTATCCAAATGAAACTTTAAGGTTGCTTTGTGAAAGGGCAAGTTGCAGGAATTTTTCTGATAGAAAAATAGAAGAGGAAATCTTAAATCTTGTTCTCGAAGCTGGCATCCATTCACCAACTGGAGGAAATTTGCAACCTTATTCAATAATAAAGATAGAAAATCAGGAAACAAAAAATAAACTTGCGAAGCTCTGCGGTCAGGATTTTATTGCAAAAGCACCTGTGAATTTGCTGTTTTGCATTGATTGGCATCGTATAAAAAGATGGGCTGAACTTGAAGTCGCTCCTTTTACTGCAACAAGTTCTTTCAGGCATTTCTGGATTTCATTTCAGGATACTGTTATTGCTGCACAAAATATATGTACTGGAGCAGATGCTCTTGGGTTAGGTTCAGTTTATATTGGGACAATAATTGATTTTATCCCAGTCATTATTAAGATGTTTGAGCTTCCCGAAGGAGTTTTTCCTGTGGTGCTGTTATGCCTGGGATATCCATCGAGCAAGGCATTATCCCGGAAGAAGCTTGGTATTAATTCAATTGTTCATAATGAAAAATACCAGGATTTACCTGATTCTGATCTTTTAGGTGCATTTAATGAAAAGTATTCTGGTGTTAAAGTTGATATTACAGAGAAAAGGCTTGAAATAATCAAAAAGGTATGCGAGGAAGTTCATGGAGGAAAATTTGCGGAAAAGTGTATTAAAAAAATTAAGGAGAATGGACATATAAACCCGGTTCAAAGATATTTTGGGCTTCATTATGTTGCAAGCATTATGCCCCAAAACAATGAAACTTATCTTAAATTAATGGAAAAAGCAGGATTTGATTGGTTTAGAAAATATAATCCAAAAAATAAGGGAGGCAAAAATGATTAAAGATTTAATAATGAAAAATAGGAGTTATAGGAGGTTTTTCGAGGATTCCAAAGTTAATTGTGATGCTTTAAGGGAACTTATTGATCTTGCGAGATTATCTGCCTCTGCCGCTAATAGGCAACCTTTGAAATACATTATTTCTTGTGCTGAAGGAAAGAATTCGGTAATTTTTTCAAACATTGCCTGGGCAGCGTACCTTAAAGATTGGCCTGGTCCACCTGAGGGAGAGAGGCCTTCTGCTTACATTGTTCTTCTTGGCGATAAAGATATAAGCGAATCATTTATATGGGATGCAGGTATTTCTGCGCAGAGTATTTTACTCGGTGCAACTGAAAAAGGACTTGGTGGATGTATGATTGCATCTATTAATAAAAACGGATTACGTGAAGCCTTGAAAATACCAGAAAAATTTGAAATAGTTCTTGTAATTGCCATTGGCAAACCAAAAGAAAAAGTAGTAATTGAACCTGTTGGAAATGAAGGAGACATTAAATACTGGCGTGATACTGAAGGGGTACATCATGTTCCCAAGCGCTCCCTTGATGAATTGATAATTGGATAGAACTTGTCCTGAAGTGAATTCAGGATAATGGGCTAAGATTTTTAGGTGTAAGGGGTAAAATTTATTTAGAAATAAAGTTTTGAGGATCCCTCCACTTTCAATGGTTCTCATGATGAAATTATGGAAAAGGTGTGTAAAGTTAGAAATGAAATTAAAAATTGGGTAGAAGAAACATTTAGTAAAATTTCATAATTTATAAATTTTAAACATAGAATTTGAAAAAACAAAGTTAAGTAGTAAAATCTTTTTGTTATGAATATTTTTAGGAGGTAAAATGAAAAGCATTGAAGAAGTTTTAAAGGAGAAGTTAGGTGAAAAAAACTTAGAGAAGTTAATGCAAATTAAAAACCAAAATCTCTATGAGTTCGTGGCAGATTATGTAGAGATTTGTGATCCAGAGTCTGTTTATGTAAGTAATGGGACAGAGGAAGACTTAGAATACATAAGAAAAAAGGCGGTCGAGAATCATGAAGAGGCGTATCTTAAAATCACGGGTCATACAATTCATTTCGATGCGTATGGTGATCAGGGAAGGGATAAAGCAAATACAAAAATTCTTATTGAAAAAGGAGAGGAACTCGATAAAAGCATAGTGACAGGCGACAGAGAGACTCATCTTATAGAAGTACATGAAATTCTTAAAGGTATTATGAAGGGCAGGGAACTTTTTGTCTGCTTTTATACCCTTGGACCTGAAAATTCAATTTTTTCAATTCCGTGTGTCCAGCTTACTGATTCTGCATATGTCGCTCACAGTGAAAATATTTTGTACAGACAGGGTTACGATGAATTTTTAAGACAGGGAGAAAAAGCAAGATTCTTTAAATTTATTCATTCCGAAGGTGAACTTGATGAAAGATTCGTTTCTAAAAACCTTGATAAAAGGAGGATTTACATTGATCTTAAAAACGAAACAGTCTATTCTGTAAACACACAGTACGGAGGAAACACCATTGGGTTAAAGAAACTTGCAATGCGGCTTGCAATTGATAGGTGCTCGAAAGAAGGCTGGCTCACAGAGCATATGCTTGTAATGGGCGTTCATGGACCGAATGGTAGAGTAACCTATTTTACGGGTGCATTTCCATCTATGTGTGGAAAAACTTCAACTGCAATGCTTGAAGGTGAATCAATTGTTGGGGATGATATAGCATATTTGAGAAATAAAAATGATTTAACTTTTGCGGTAAATGTAGAAAAGGGCATGTTTGGTATAATACAGGGGGTTAATTCAAAGGATGATCCAATTCAGTGGAAGGCACTTCATACACCAAATGAAATAATATTCTCCAATATTTTGGTCCTTGAAGATGGCTCTGTTCACTGGATTGGAAAAGATGGAGAAGTTCCTGATAGAGGGTGTAACCATTCAGGAGAATGGTTAAAGGGCAAACTTGACTCAAAAGGAAAAGAAATTCCACCGTCTCATCCAAATGCAAGGTTCACACTCTCCCTTGATAAACTTGATAATATTGACTCAAAATTAAATGACCCTGAAGGGGTGCCTGTAGGTGGTGTTATATACGGCGGTAGAGATTCGGATACCTGGGTTCCTGTATGTGAATCTTTCAACTGGGAACATGGTATAGTTACAAAGGGTGCTTCAATTGAATCCGAAACAACTGCTGCAACATTGGGAAAAGAAGGCGTAAGAGAATTTAATCCGATGTCTAACCTTGATTTTTTACCTATTCCTATAGGGAAATATATAGAGGTAAATCTTAACTTTGGTAAAAAATTGTCAAAAACACCTCTTATTTTTGGTGTTAACTATTTTTTTAAAGACAAAGACGGTAAATTCTTAAACGAGAAAAATGACAAAAAAGTTTGGCTCAAGTGGATGGAATTGCGAGTCCATAATGAAGTGGGTGCATTAAAAACACCCATTGGATTTATTCCAAAATACGAAGACCTTCAAAAACTTTTCAAACAAATTTTAAAGAAAGATTATTTTTATGAAGATTATGTGAAGCAGTTTACCATAAGAGTGCCAGAAAACCTTGCAAAGAACGAGAGGGTTATTAGCATTTACACAAGTATAAAGGCTACACCTCAATTGCTGTTTGATGTTCTTGAAAGAGAAAAGCAGAGACTCATAGAAGCAAAAGAAAAATTTGGAGAATATATCTCTCCAGATAAGTTTCCTGAGGTATAGTTGTTATCGTGAAGTTTAATAAAGGGGGCTTTATGCCCCCTTGTTTTTTAAAGCTTCAAGCACTTTTTCAGGTGTGTATGGAAGTTTATGGATCCTTATTCCTAATGCATTGTAAAGCGCATTTCCAATTGCAGGTATCGGGCCGTTGATGTTGATTTCTGCGACAGATTTTGCTCCGTACGGTCCTTTTGGTTCGTAAGTTTCAACGAGGATTGTCTTAATATCCGGTATATCTCTTGATGATGGAATTCTGTATTCCATGAAATTGCTGTTAATTAATTTTCCTGTCTGGCTGAATTTATACTCCTCGGTAAGGGCATAGCCAATACCATTCACGATAGAGCCTATAATTTGTCCTTTTGCAAGCTCGGGGTTAATGGCAACGCCACAATCTACGGCTGCAACGTATTTAATCGGCGTGATTATACCAGTTTCTTTGTCTACTTCAATCTCTATGAAATGTGCTGCAAATGGGGGCGGTGAAGAATCAGAGACAAATGAACTTGTCGCCATAATCTGCTGTTGTTTCTTCAAATATAGGGTTTGATATGCAATTTCAGAAAGGCTTACTTTTTTGCCACTCTTCTCACTGATTACAAAACCGTCTTTCAGGATAAAATCTTTTGTATTAAATTCTCCGAATATTTCTTTTGTGACTTCAAGTATTTGTTCTCTTACTTTGAGTGCAGCGTTGTAGACTGCACCTCCAGAGATAAATGTTCCGCTTGAAGCATATGCTCCTTTATCAAAAGGAGTGACGTCTGTATCTGCTGCATACACTATGATCTGCTCTGGTTTTACTCCAAGAGTTTCTGAAACGATCTGTGCAACTACCGTGTCGAGTCCTGTGCCTATGTCTGTTCCTCCATAAAGCACGTTAAATGAGCCGTCTTCATTCAATTTGATTGTTGCAGCCCCCATATCAATAAGTGGTATTCCAGACCCTTGCATAAGAAGGGCCATTCCTATACCTCTTACTTTAGTTGCCTCCTTTGCAGGCTTTCTAATTTTTTCATACCAGCCAATTTCTTTTGTTCCTAATTCAAGAAGTTTGTCAGTTGCTTCGCTTTGAATGTACTGTGTGACACCTTCCCTTCCTTCACCGAGGGCTTTGAATATTGGTGAAGTTTCACCTACTTTTATATGATTTATTTTTCTTATTTCAGCAGGGCCCATTCCAAGTTTTTCGGCAATTTCATCAACTACCTGTTCGAGTGCTGCATATCCTTGCGTTGCACCATACCCCCTGTATGCGCCTGCAACAGGTAAATTTGTATAAGCAACGTCTGCTATGAATTCGATATTTGGTGCTTTGTTGTACAGTGGCAGCGTTTTTGAGCCTGTATTTGAAGTAACCGTAAGCCCATGAGTTCCATAAGCACCATTGTTGCTCAATGCATACATTTTAATTGCATTAAATATCCCGTTTTTCTTTGCTCCAATTTTAACAGTGACTTTCATAGGGTGTCTTGTTCTTGAAGAAACAAACTCTTCTTCTCTTGTATAAACAAGCCTTGCAGGTCTGCTGGTTTTTAAGGTTATAAATGCACTGATTTCCTCAAGTATGATTTCCTGTTTTACGCCAAAACCACCACCTATTCTTGGTTTTATTACCCTTATGTTCTGTACTGGTATTTCAAGAACTTGTGCAACTATTCTTCTAACATGGAATGGAACCTGAGTTGAAGTTCTTATAACAAGTCTTCCATACTCGTCGAGGTATGTAATTGTAGCGTGTGGCTCGATTGGACAGTGCTGAGCATATTGCATCTCAAACGTATCTTCAACAACAACATCAGATTCTTCAAAACCTTTTTCAATATCCCCGGCTTTTACCTCGATGTGTGAGACAATATTTCTTTTAGGATTGTAAACTCCACTGATACCTTCTTCGTCATGTATTACCGGCGCTCCTTCTTTCATTGCTTCTTCAGGGTCAAACACTGCAGGCAATTTTTTGTAATTTACTTTAATGTGTTTTAGCGCTTCATAGGCAATTTCTTCTGTTTCGGCTGCAACTGCTGCAACCCTGTCTCCAACGTAACGCACCTTTTTATTGAACATGCAGGTATCATAAGGGGACGGTTCAGGCCACCCCTGGCCAGCTGTTGTATGCAAAACTTGTGGTGTATTCTTGTAAGTAAGTATGAGCTTTACTCTGGGTATTTTTTCTGCTTCGCTTGTATCGATATCTTCTATTATTGCGTGGGCATGTGGAGAATACAGGATTTTTATGTGAAGGGTGTTTGGAAAAGAAATATCGTCTGTAAAGAGAGGCTGGCCTGTTGCAAGTGCCATTGCGTCAATTTTGCCTATATTTTTACCTATATATTCAAATCCGTTCATCATTTACCTCCTTTAAGGAGTTTAATAGCAAATTTTATTGCTTCGATCTGCTGTACATAGCCAGTGCATCTGCAAAGATTTCCGTCTATTGATCTTTTTATGTCTTCTTCTGTTGGGTCAGGGTTATTTTTTAGCAAAGCGTATGCAGAGATAATTGTTCCAGGCGTGCAGAAACCACACTGAACTGCTCCTTTTTCCACAAAAGCCTTCTGCAATAGATGAGGTTCTGAAATTGTTCCTATTCCTTTGATTGTTATAATTTCAGCATTGTTAACCTGGGCTGCAAGGGTTGTGCAGGTTGCTTTTGCTACTTCATTGATAAGTACAGCACATGCACCACAGGTTCCTAAATAGCAATTACCCTTAATCTCCGTATAATTGTTTCTCCTCAATACGTCAAGAAGCAGTTCCCCTGGTTGAATATCAAATTCTTTTTCCTCTCCGTTTATTTTGTAATGTACTTTCATGCTATTCCTCCATGAATTCATTTAAAATTCTTTTTGCAAAAATCCCTGCTATGTGAGCCCTATATTCTTTTCCAACTCTTATATCTCCTGCTACATCTACATTTTCTTCTACGAATTTGCCAAATTCTTCTGCTAATTCTTTTGACAGTGTTTTATTTTTCAAAAATTCTTCTGCTTGGGCAAACCTTTCAGCAGGTCCTGGTCTTGCCCCCACCACAATGGAAACATTTTTAATTGTGTCCTCATTAACTTGAGCGAGAATTCCAAAGTTTAAAAGCGGAATATCAGTTGCATTTCTTGTAAAGCGTTTCATGCCAAATTTGTAAGTCGAATCAAATTTTTCAAGCAGGACTTCTTTGATAACAGACTTTTTAAGAGTAGCCCTGAAGTTAGATTTATAAAAATCAGAAATCGGGGTTTTAATTTCTTTTTCTCCATCGTGAATTACTATATCTGCCCTTAACGTAAGAAGCATTGTTACAATATCTGAATACGGTTCTCTTTGTGCAACAGAACCTCCCATAGTGATTTGATTTCTTAAAAGTTCTGAGGCGATTGATTGCAAAAGTTTTTTTACATTACCTTTTAAATATCCGTTCATTTCAGCAGAATTCGCAAGCTCGCTAATAGTAGTTGTTGCCCCGATAGAGATTTTACCATCGATTTCTTTTATGTAATTTAATTTAAGATTGTTCAAAAAAATAAGCGTTTTTATCGCAGGGTTAGGAAAAGCAGTAAGGTGCAGTCCCCCGCCCACTATTCGTGTATCTTCGCCACTTTCCTTGAGAAGTTTAGCAGCCTCTTCAATAGTGTTAGGATAGAAGCACTGCCCTACTTCTTTTAATTTAAGCATATTACCTCCTCAAAAATTTTATTTATACATTATAGCATTTTTTAATTTAAGAGAAATTGTTTGTTGTTTCTATTGATTGAGAATGCAGTTATCGCTACGGTGTAGCAGCATCTGTGGCGATTTCTCTATTTTCTGTCACTCAGAGCCTGCGTATTTTGCAGGTGTGGAGTTTCATCCTTTTAATTTTTTAATATTTAGAGGTGATTTGAAATGACAAATGTCTATAAAATTGATTGATACTTTTTAAAATTTTGCCCTGCAAGTCCCATATAAACATCCAATAAACACGAATTTCATTTTTATAATTATCGCTAATAATCCCTTTATAAATCAGTGTTTTTTGTTATTTCGAATCTAAGGGGTCTTCTGAGAGAATTGTGAGAGGGGCAGGTATTTTTGGTTAAGGCACCCTGATTTTGAATCTCAGAATGCGTTAGATTAGAGGCAATTAGCCCTTTATTGATGCTTATTCTACGGTACAATGCGGTTTTATAAATTATGATTTCAGATGTTATATTCTTAAGAAATGGCTTAAAATCATGGTTCATTTTTCTGGCATATAGGTCGAAAAGTTGGATTTTTACTCTGGATAATTTGTGTTCAGGGAACTTAGAAATGATGCGCTTTTCTTTCTTATTAGTTAGAATGCTCTTTTTGTCTTTGAGGAAGTCACCTTTTTAAAATAAAAGTTGTGAAGATAAGTTAAAGGTAATTTTGCATATTTCCTGGCAATATAGTTAACTATTGTTTTTATTGTGCTTTCTGCTGTATAACGAATAAGTTAGCGGTTCGTCTTTTCTAAGATTGATATAATGAAAAGAGGTTACCTAACATACTTGAGGGAGAAAAAGACTTAGATCCGCTGAGGAATCGTGAAGAATTTAAAAAAATAGTAGAAAGATGTTCACGAACATTTGAAGAGAAGCAAAAAGAATCAAAGCCCGAAAGGCTTGTATTTTATCCAAGTAAATTTGATAGGAAAAAGAAGTATTCGCTTTTTGTTGCGTTGCATTGGAAAGGAGGTAATGCGGAGAAATGTGTGGAGAATGTGGGAATTTGTGGTTTTGTGGTAAATGTATAACAAGAGGTATAATAAAAGCAAAAGAAGAAGGAGGAAAATGTGTATGGAAGAAACTAATACTAGAGAAAGAGCCATCTCTCTCAAAGCTGTTTCAAAAACAATAAAGGGAAAAGCGATATTGCAAGATCTTTCCTTTAATGTGTTTGCGAACGAAATTCTTGCACTCATTGGGCCAAATGGGGCAGGAAAAACTACAACGGTAAGGTGTATTACAGGTATCTTAAATATTAATTCAGGTGAGATTGAGAAAAAAGACAGTTTAAAAACTTCTGTAATGGGTGAAAAGGATTACCTCTGGGAAAAGTTCACAGGTTTTGAAAACATAAAACTGTATTACAAATACTTTGGTGGAAATTTAGAGAAGGAGAAGATTGATTACTATACAGAGAAGCTGGGTCTTTCAGAATTTTTGCCCAAGAAGGCCTATACATATTCAAAAGGTACTAAGAGAAAATTTTCCTTCCTGCTCTCGCTATTGTCAAATCCCGACCTCTTAATCCTTGACGAGCCGATGACTGGTCTTGACCCAATTTCAAGGAGAAATACGAGGGAGTTAATATTTGAATTAAAAGAGAATGGAAAGGGGATTCTTCTCACATCCCATGACCTTGCAGAAGTTGAGAAATGTGCAGACAGATTTATCTTAATAAAGGATGGTAAAATCATTGCAGATAATTTGGTGTGGGATGCCCTTTCAAAGTATAGAACGCTTGAAGATCTGTTTTTTGATATGGCAGGGAGGTGATTAAAATGTTCAAGGAATTGAAATACAACCTTGAGATGATTTTCAGAAGTCTTCTCTTTCGCTTGGCGACAGTACTTACGATAGGCATTGTTACTTTTACACTTTTCGGAATGTTCAAAGACAAGGAATTCTTACAAATGCCTTATTTGGACATTTTTATCTCAAGAATGTTCTTAATAACGGCATTTGGCTTCATACTAATGTATACACTTTTCATTTTCCAGGATACTATTTTGCTTGAAAAAACCAGTGGAAGAGTCGAGCAACTACTCTCAAATGGTTTTAAGCCCCGGTCCTACTGGCGCGGCTCAACAATTGCAACATTGATAGTTACTGAGATTATGATAATCTTGATATTCTTCGATTTCTGCGTTTTCAGATTGTTTTTCTTTCCAAAAGTTCCAATAATTGGGTTAATTAGTTCCTTACTGCCCCTCTCCTTTTTTAATATCGGGGTTTCGAGTTTATCATGCGCACTTGTTCTAAGGATTAGAAGAGTAGAGATAGCAAGATCTGTGTTATTTATGCTCCCCTTTCTTGTCTTTTTTAGCGCCAGCCTTACTACCAAGATTCAGCCTAAATATCAGCCTATGTTGCTTATAGCAGTATTTGCTATTGGTGTGTTACTTTTTGCTTTGGGCGTTCTGATTGCAAGAAAACTTGATAGTGAAAGCATTGTTTTAACAATTCCGGGATAAGATGGTAGTTTAAATTAATAATTGCAAAGGTAGCAGTAAATTGTAAAGGAGATAGTACGAGTAGAAAGCACTACTTGAATACTCTCGCTGAGCGGTTAGTTTTGTGTTATATCTTATTTTTACTTTCAGGGTTGTTTGCAGCAATTATTGTTGCAAAAGGTATTTTCAAAGTCAGTTTTTTAGATAGCACAGCGGTTCTGAAGTTTGTTCAAGATATGAAAAGCAAGCCGAGCATGAGTTTTGCTCTACCTTATACTCTTATTTTTGCTTTTCACCAAAGAATAAGTTACGATACATATGAGATACTATGATTCATGTCAATAGGAAGAACATAAACTTTTATTATCTATGTAAAGAGGCTTGTATTCTGATTTCTTTACATAAATTTGATGGGCTATCAGAAGAATTTTTCTCATACAGGCTATTAGGGCAACTTTAGGTTTCTTGTGATTAGTAATAAGGTGCTCATAAAACACTCTTATGCGGTCGTTATATCGAATGCTACTCAAACAAGATACATATAGAATCTTCCTAAGCGATGAATCACCTGCCTTGCTTATCTTCCTTCCTCCATTTATGGAAGAGCCCGATTGTCTCTTTACAGGATCTAATCCTGCAAGGGCCGTTATTTCATTTCTATTTGCATCAGGATATTTTCTAAAGAGATACAAAAGAGCTGTTGCAGAGATTACACCTATTCCTTTAATAGAAAGAAGGTTTTCAAAGTCTTCTTTTATCTCCGGGTTATCTCTTCCAAATGCTTCCATCTCCTTTTCTAAAGCTTCTTCTATTTGCTTAAGTTTTTCCATTTCTTTCTTTATTGATTCTTTTAGCTTAGGGTCAATTCCATTTTCATATTCTCTGGATTGTAGGTGGTTTGAGAGCATTGTCCTTGTCTTCTGGATTATTCTATAACTACTTACGTATGCTCCTAACTGCTCTGCTACCTTATCAATCTCAGGAATCCTAAAGTCTTCTTCTTTAAGCAAAACATGGAATTTGTAGAGCATCTTGGCATCAATATCATCTGTTTTAGACCTGTTGCCCAATGCCTTTGCAAAATTGGCACTTTTCTTTGGATTCATTTCATAAATTCTTATCTTGTGCTTAAAAACAAACTCACGCAGATAATTTGAATAAGGGCCTGTTGGTTCATAGATTAACCTTGTCTCTTTCCAATCTTTACCGTAGTTCTTTCTAAATAACTTCTTAAGAGTTTTTAATCCTTTTTCATTTGGAACATCATACTCTTTTGTTTCATCAGAGATTTTTAATGATTGCTTTGAAACATCAATTCCTATATAATTATACATAGGAAAACCTCCTTTTTATGAGGAGAGTTTGTGTTGGGTTGCCCTTCCATAAGCGTTTCGTCTCGTAAGTAACCCAGGCTGGAAGTAAACCTTCCGCTTCTGATACTATACAAACTTTGGGAGGGCGATCCATCTCATATACAAGCTGATGAACAAATTTCATCGCTTTGACTCCGGAATGATCTACCCTGTTCACATTCTCACTCATATTACTTTTCAATATTATATGATTGTATATATTGTACGAGACTCCCAAACTCTAAAAAAAGTTCCATAAATTTAAGAGAATTTCTAAAAATCTCCATTAATTGTTAAACAAAACATTACGAAAACCAGATTAATTCGAAAAGCTTTTTAAGAAAATGATTCATCGTTTTTTACAATCAAAGGCAGGAGGTTTTGGCCTCCGGTATATTCATTCTTTAACGCTTTTTGCAATTTCAATTAAATCTGAGAATGGAATATTTGGATTCGTTCTTATTTCAAAGTTTGTAGTACCAATAAACCAGTACAAAACATGTTCTACATTCCCACTATACATTCCATGATGACCATTTATAGTCACTCTTTCGGGAATGGGAGTGTCTTTTGTTACTTCCCCAGTTTCTATCATTTCTTTTATAGTCTTTATAACTGCTTCTATTCGTAATTCTCCCTCTTCAAGTGAGGTATTTGGATATTCCATTAATACTATTACTCCACTGTCTATAATGTTATGCAGGCTCATATCTTGTGTGGCCTTTTTGTCTGAGTAAATCACATAAAGAAAATTGCTTTCTTCGATCAGCTTAACTAAAGTGGGTTCTCCAAGTAAACTTGGTAAAACTACCTTAAAAGGAAGTTTAAATTGAGCTTCACTAATTGATATTTCTTTACCATTTAACGGTCCCAAATATGAAGAGAATCCATTGACTGCCCCTCCCATTGAGCGAGGTTTGCTATTAATAATTAAACGATCAGCTAAACTCACCAGCATGATAATGCTAATAAGACTTGCAAAGATTATATTTCTCTTTTTCATTCCACACCTCCTTTTTATGGATTACCTTTTGCCCACCACTCGGTATAACTAATCTTAGTGTAGTAATAAGGAGAGTCTTTATAGAATGAAGTATTAGAAAAGTTATACCAATATAAACCTTGAGTAGCATATCTCATACTCCAAAAGTGATAGTTCATTTGATTAAGATTATCAAGGGACTCAGACTCTCCATGCACATATCCACTTGTCTTCGCATAACCTGATTTTTGAATAAGATTTGTCGAATCTCTAAAGGCTACCATAGTCCCTGGAGTAGGATCAGGATACTGAGTCATTAGGTAAACACCATATTCATGGTTTTGTCCTGTTGGTGCTGAGCCTAAATTTTTAGCAAAATAAACACCAGAGAGACGGCCATCATAATAATATTGAGGACTTGAATAAAAAATACCATCGTCCGGACTAATTCCTTGGAAAAATCCTGTTGCCAAAAAATCATCATTGAGCTGATGCAATCCTATAAAAGAGGCACATGGGGCTTGGCTATTCAGTTTCACACTGTTAGTTGCTTGATAGCCTCTTGCTCCAAATTGAGTTGTTGGGTAACATCCCTCAACATAATAATGTGGGTAGCTATCGGAGAAAGTTTTGCTAACAAACAAAAAAAGAGTCACAAATACTAACACAAAAAAGATACTTAAAACTTTTTTCATTTTTACCTCCTCGTTTAAATTTTTACTTTGCACTTCTAAACTTCCAAGTCTTTTTCAATGTAACTCACTAAAGCAATTTGCTTTTCTATGTTTTTACCCCAGTCCACCTCCTAAAATTATTTTCTTCTCGGAATAATAAAAATAACCTTCGCTTTTCACTCTTTTTTTACACATTCTCACCTTCTTCCTTTCCAAAATTTTCCCTACATATATAAGACTTGAGAATTTGAAAATTTGTTACATTTTTTTGAAAGAATTTTTAAAAAACTTTTTTCTCTTATAGAATCCGCTGACGAGGAGCACGGATTTATTCCTTTGTAATTCACATTCTTTCTCAGTGAATTCCAGAAGATTAAAGACTTCGGATTTTTAAAAAATGTTACATTTTTTTGAGAAGAAATTCAAAAACTGCTTAATAATGACTACAAAATAAGAAAGGACTATCTTGTGTTCGAAAAGAGCTTTTTCAGGAAATTTCAATAGACGAGCCTTCAAATTGTGAGGATGATTATATGTATTTAAAGAAAACCGTAATAATAATTATTGCATCTTATGGCTGGATTTCTCCTTTTTCGATGTCTACTGTAAATTTCGCAGTCATCAAAGGGGGTTGTGAACCTGGAATTGATGGTGGGAGACGTGAACCGAGATGATAACTTGTAGGAGTATATGCAAG
>Ga0210056_1002730_pt1 | contig 14676 bp, 11 predicted proteins | sample CryGeyCG2014_080_2_FD_183965 | JGI IMG/M metagenome (GOLD analysis project Ga0210056, IMG submission 183965) | Groundwater microbial communities from aquifer - Crystal Geyser CG07_land_8/20/14_0.80 (SPAdes) (version 2) | ecosystem: Environmental > Aquatic > Deep subsurface > Groundwater | place... | reverse complement strand
TACAATAATCTGACTCAAGAAGTTATTTGGAATATTGATAAAATTGTTGCCACCAAAGGGATTATTAGCGAACCCATTGAAGCTATTTTCCAAATCCAAGCCACCCCCAATGTTACTCAAGTTAAATATTTTCAACCGCTTCTCGGACAAACGAAAATTGAAGTCCAGGACAATTATACCGGCGTAACTCTAGAAAATGCGGCCTTGCCGGTTAACACTCAACTGCCTTATGATTTAACGGTTAAACCCGAAGAAGGCGCGGTTCAATTTTAATTTATGGAAGGTTTAGAAAAAATAACCAGCTTGGCTAAAAGGCGGGGTTTTGTTTATCCCGGCTCCGAGATTTACGGCGGCCTTAGCGGCTTTTACGATTTTGGACCCTTAGGCGTAGAACTCAAATTTAATATCAAGCAGGCTTGGTGGTCTGAAATGGTGCAAATGAAAGACGATATCAAAGGCTTAAGTTCAGCTATTATTATGAACCCCAAAATCTGGGAAGCCTCCGGTCATTTAAGCGGTTTTTCCGATTTGCTGGTTGAATGTCCAAAATGCCACAAGCGGTTTAAAACCGAGGATTTAACAAAAAAGGGCGATTCTTTTGTTTGCCCTGAATGCGACAATACGTTTCAAAGCAAAGCCCGGCAATTTAATTTGATGTTCAAAACTTTTGTCGGGCCGGCTGAAGATTCTGTTTCCGCGGCTTATTTGCGGCCGGAGACAGCCGGCGGTATTTTCGTTAATTTCAAAAATGTTTTGGATACCACCCGGCTGAAAATTCCTTTTGGCATTGCCCAAATTGGCAAGGCATTTCGAAATGAAATCAATCCCAAGGATTTTATTTTCCGAACCCGGGAATTTGAACAAATGGAGCTTGAGTATTTTGTGAAACCCGAAGAAGCTGACCGATATTTTAAGGAATGGGTTGAAACAAGATTTGATTGGTATCAAACCTTAGGCCTTAAAAACATCAGAAAAAGGGAGCAAGCCAAAGAAGAGCGGGCTCATTATTCAAAAGCAACAGTGGACATTGAATATCAATTTCCTTTCGGCTGGCAAGAAATTGAAGGCATTGCCAACCGCTCTGATTTTGACCTCAAAGCCCAAATGAAATTTTCAGGCAAAGATTTAAATTATTTTGACGAAGAAACCAAAGAAAAATTCGTGCCTTACGTTATTGAACCTTCGGCCGGCGTGGAAAGAATTTTTTTCGCTCTTCTTTGCGAAGCTTACGCTGAAGAGCAAATAGCCAAGAATGAAAAACGGATTGTTTTAAAATTAAATCCTCAGCTTGCGCCTTATAAAGTAGCCGTGTTCCCACTTTTAGCCAATAAGCCGAAACTGGTTGAGCTTGCTAGGTCAATTTATAAAAACTTAAAGAAAGATTTTGCGGTAGCTTGGGACGACCGGGGCAATATCGGCAAACGCTATTTTAGCCAAGACGAAATCGGCACGGTTCTAGCCGTCACCGTAGATTTTCAATCTTTAGAGGACCAAACCGTAACCCTTCGAGATAGAGACACAACAAAACAAATAAGAACATCTACAAGCGAATTAAAAGAGGTGATTAAAAAAATAATTAACGGCGAAGAATTTTTAAAGTTTGGGAAATTAGTTAAATAATTTCGGCAATTTCTTCTATGGAATTTTGGTAATTCTAGAAAATTTCTGAGCAATTTATTTTTATTAATAACAAGTTTATCATAATAATTAACTGGCTTTGGTTTTTTGTCCTTCCCCCTCACTGTAATTATCTCCAAAAAGAGGAAGAACAAATGGCCCGCTTTTTAAAATTTAAAGCGGGTTTTATTTTCTCAATTTTTTGTGATAAAATACTTAAAAGAAAGTTTTTAAAAAAATATGAAAAATTTTAAAAAATTAAAATTAGAAAACGGCCTGCGGGTTTTATTAATTCCTCAATCTTCCAGTCTGGCAACGACCGTGGCGATTTTGGTGGCCGCCGGCTCGGCTTATGAAACTAAAAAAATCAACGGCTTATCTCATTTTTTGGAACATATGTGCTTTAAAGGCACTCAAAAAAGACCGCGGCCAATTAACATTGCTTCCGAACTTGACGGTTTGGGAGCTCAATATAATGCTTTTACCGGCCGGGAGTTCACCAGCTATTTTGCCAAGGTCCGAAATCAGTCTTTTGAACAAATTTTAGAAATTGTCAGCGACCTTTACCTAAATCCGGTTTTTAATCCGGCGGAAATTGAAACCGAAAGAGGAGTGATTATTGAAGAAATAAATATGTATGAGGACGCGCCGGCTCAAAAAATTCAAGAGGTTTTTAACGAATTGCTTTACGGCAATCAGCCGGCCGGCTGGAGCATTGCCGGAACCAAAGAAAACATTCGCCGTCTTCAAAGAAAAGATTTTATGGCTTATCGGAAAAAACATTACGTTCCTTCAGCCACGGTTTTGGCAATCAGCGGCGGCTTTGAAAAGAAAAATATTTTAACAAAAATTAACAATCACCTTCTTTCTCTGCCTCAAAATAAAAAAGAAATAAAGCCGAAAACTAAAGAGTTTCAAAACAAGCCTCAAGAACTGATAAAATATAAAGAATCTGACCAAACGCATTTAATTTTGGGTTTTAGGGCTTTTCCGGTTTTTGATAAACGCCGTTTTGCTTTGGAAGTTCTAGCTAATATTTTGGGGGGCGGAATGAGTTCCCGATTATTTCAAAAAATCAGAGGCGAATTAGGCGCGGCTTATTATGTTCACGCTTCTACCGATCTTTATACTGACCACGGTTCAATTTCAATGGCCGCCGGCGTTGACCACCAAAAAATGGGAAAAGTTGTTGAAGCCAGTTTAAATGAATTTAAAAAAATCGGAGAAAGAGATATAGATATTAAAGAACTTAAAAAAGCCAAAGAACATTTAATTGGCCATCTCTTTTTGACTTTAGAAAGTTCTGATGAAATCGGTTATTTTTACGCCGGCCAAGAAATTTTAGGGTTAAAAATCTTGACTCCTCAACAAATCGCCAAAAAAATCCAAGAAGTAACTTCTTCCGAAGTCCAATGTCTGGCTAAAAACCTTTTTCAAAACAAAGGATTAAACCTCGCTCTTATCGGACCCTTTAAAAATAAAAGTTTCCAAAATATTTTAAAAGTATAAACTAAAGATATGGGCACGGAAAAAACTTATTTGGAAATCAGCTGGGGAACGCTTTGGAAAATTTTAATTTTTCTTGCTGTTTTAATAATTCTTTATTATGTTCGTTGGACCCTGGCGGCATTTTTTATGGCTATTATTATTGCCTTAGGTTTTGAACCTTTCATAAATTTTTTTGAAAAAAGAGGGATTCCCAGACTTTTAGGCACAATAATAATTTTTCTTTTCTTGATTTTACTTTTTGGGACGGTTATTTATTTCATTTTTCCTCTTTTCAGTTCCGAGGTAACAAATTTCATCAGTCGCTTTAGTAAAATCATCTTCATCATTTTTAATTTTAAATCGCCGCCGGAATTTATTACTAATTTAACCAGCGGTTTTGAAAGAATTTTAAACTTCCTCACTTTAAACGAGGTTTCCCTCACCGAAACACTTTCCAAGATTGCCCCTAAAATTCTTTTGGGCATTGCCACGGTTATTATTTCCTTTTTCTTAATGGTTGAAAAGGACGGAACGGAAAGATTTTTAAAAGCAGTTTTGCCGGAAAATTATGAACGAACGGCTTTGCATATTTTTCACGGCTTTAAAATTAAAATTCGGCGCTGGTTTTTAACCCAATTGGTAATGAGCTCGGTAATCGGCATAATGACCGGTTTGGGCCTTTGGCTTTTGGGAGTTAATTCCAGCTTTCTTTTAGGATTGCTGGCGGCTGTTTTTGAACTTGTTCCGATTGTTGGACCGGTTTTGGTTGGCTCCTTGGCTTTTTTAATCGCTCTTTCTGATTCTTTTATTTTGGGTATTTATACGGCTCTATTCTTTGTCTTTGTTCAGCAATTTGAAAGTCATATTTTGATACCCCTGATTTTCGGCAAAACAATAAATGTTCATCCGGTTATTGTGATTGTGGCAATTGTCGGCGGCTCTCAGGTTGCCGGCATTCTGGGTTTTGTTTTAGCCGTGCCAATAGCCATTCTTATTCAAGAAACAATTACTTATTTGGCGGCTAAAAAAGCCAAACGCCTTTCTTTAGAGATTTAATTTTAATAAAGAGGGAATGGATAAGTTTTATATCACCACAACCCTACCTTATGTTAATGCGCCGCCGCACCTTGGGCACGCGCTGGAATTCGTGCAAGCCGATATCATCGCCAGGCATCATAAGATTATCGGCGATGAAGTGTTTTTCAACGTCGGAACGGACGAACACGGTTTGAAAATCTATCGCGAGGCTATTAAATCCCGCAAGAACCCTCAAGAGTACGCGGATGAGTACGCCGCAAAGTTTAAAAAATTCTGCGAGGCGCTTAACATCAATTACACCAAATTCATCCGGACCACTGATTTGCCGCACCTGAAAGCGGCGCAGGAATTTTGGAAACGCTGTGACCAAAACGGCGACATCTACAAAGGCCTATATAAAGTTAAGTACTGCGTTGGCTGCGAGCTGGAAAAAACCGAGTCAGAGTTGATTAACGGTCACTGTCCCATTCACCCGTCGTTAAAGATAGAACTGATTGAGGAAGAAAATTATTTCTTCAGATTTTCGCGTTACCAAAAGCCGCTTTTGGATTTTTACGCCAGCTGCTCCGATTTCGTTATTCCTGACTTTCGGTTTAATGAAATTAAAAATTTTGTCGCGGCGGGACTCCAGGACTTTAGCGTCTCAAGATTAAAAGCGAAAATGCCTTGGGGCATACCAGTGCCCAATGACCCTGAACAAGTAATGTATGTCTGGTTTGACGCCTTGATAAACTATATTTCCACTCTCGGCTGGCCAAAAGAAAAAGAAAAATTCTTGGCGTTTTGGGGCAGCGCCGGGAACCCCAAAGCTATCCAAATTGCCGGCAAAGACAACCTGCGTCAGCAGTCAGCAATGTGGCAAGCAATGCTGATGTCAGCCGGCTTGCCGCCTTCCAAACAAATTATCATTCACGGTTTTATTACTAGCGGGAGAGAAAAAATGAGCAAAAGCCGAGGCAATGTCGTCAGTCCTTTTGTTATTATAGAAAAATACGGCGCCGATGCTTTGCGTTTTTGGCTGGCTCACGACATGAACCCGTTTGAAGATGGCGATTTCACTTTGGATAAATTCAAAAAGAGTTACAACGCTAATTTGGCTAATGGCTTGGGAAATTTCGCCAGTCGGGTTTTAACACTTGGCGAAAAATTAAAAGATTTAGGAAGGGAACAAATTTTAATTGAAAAAGAAATTGAACAAAAAATCAAAAATGTTAAGGAGTTGGTTTTTCAAAAACTGGGGGGGTTTAAATTCAACGAAGCCGCAAAAGAAATTTGGGATTTAATAAGTTTTGGCGATGCCTACGTTAATAAAACTGAGGTTTGGGCCATAAAAGATGAAAAAATTCAAAATAAAATCATCTTTAATTTAATTGTTATTTTGGATAATGTTGCCGCTTTGCTTAAACCATTTTTACCAGAGACCTCGGAAAGAATCACAAAAAGCATTGTTTGGCGAAATAAAACCTTGTTTGTCAAAAAACCGGAAATTCTTTTCCCAAGAATAACCGAGCATGTCAGCCGAAGCCCTGAGTAAAACGAAAAGGAGAAATCTCTTGTGTATTATAAAATTCTCCACTAGTCTCAAAATAAGTATGTCTGAAACAGAACTCAAATATTTTGATAGCCATACCCATGTTCAGTTTGCGGCTTTTAAAAATGATTGCCGCGAAGTAGCGGAGCGAGCCCTTGCTCAAGGTATTGGATTCATAAATGTCGGCACTCAAAAGGATACCTCGCGGCGGGCAATAGAAACGGCTTATGAATATAACGGAGTTTACGCGGCGGTTGGCTTGCACCCGATTCACACAAGTGCTTCTTTCCATGATGCTGAAGAATTAGGAGATGGTGAAGAAGCAAAAAGTTTTACAAGCCGGGGCGAGGAGTTTGATTACGCCTACTACAAAGAACTGGCGCTTAAGCCGAAAGTGGTAGCCATAGGCGAGTGCGGTTTGGATTTTTTCCGGGTGGATGATAAAAAAATTAAAGAAAAACAAAAGGATATATTTATTCAACAAATTAAACTTAGCGGCGAGATTAAAAAACCTTTAATGATTCATTGTCGCGAGGCTTTCCCTGATTTAATTAGTACCCTAACTACTAATTCCCAACTACTAAATCCTAATAATCCCGGCATCATTCACTTCTTCAGCGGCACAAAAGAGGAAGCCAAAAAACTCTTGGATAGGGGTTTTTATTGTACTTTTGGCGGTGTCATTACTTTTACCCACGCTTATGACGAGATAATAAAATTTATTCCTCTTGATAAAATTCTTTCTGAAACTGACGCTCCGTATGTTGCCCCTGTTCCTTACCGCGGGAAGCGAAATGAACCCCTTTATGTGATTGAAGTGGTAAAAAAATTAGCGGAAATTAAAAATGTTTCAATAGAAAAAATGGCCGAGGAGATTTTAAAAAACGTCAAGCAAATATTTTCTCTTCAATTTTAACCTTTTAAACTCTTTTAAAAATAGTCTAAGAATTATTTCAAGAATTTGTTTTTAGCCGCTATTTTCGCTAAAATTTGAATATAGCCGCAATGAAATATAACTTCTCCAAGATTGAAAAAAAATGGCAAAAAGTTTGGCGCGAAAAGAAAATCTACGAGCCGGACCTTTTGCGTACAAAAAGACCTTTTTATAACCTAATGATGTTCCCCTATCCTTCGGCCGAGGGTTTGCATGTCGGCAATATGTACGCTTTTACCGGCAGCGATATTTACGGCCGCTTCAAAAGAATGCAAGGATATGATGTTTTTGAACCCATTGGTCTGGACGGCTTTGGAATTCATTCTGAAAATTACGCCATAAAAATCGGCGTCCACCCAATGACTCAATCAAAAATTTCCGAAAAGCGGTTTTACCAACAACTAAAAATGATCGGCAACGGCTTTGCTTGGGACGAACGGCTGGAAACTTATAACCCGAATTATTATAAATGGACACAATGGATTTTCGTTCAAATGTTCAAACACGGCTTGGCTTATCGGAAAAAGCAAGGAGTCAACTGGTGCCCGAGCTGCAAAACCGTGCTTGCTGATGAACAAGCGCTCAACGGCAAATGCGAACGATGCGGAACAACGATTATTAAAAAAGATTTGGAGCAGTGGTTTTTAAAAATCACCAAGTATGCCGAGCGGCTGCTCCAAAACCTAAACAGGATTGACTGGCCGGAAAAGGTAAAAATTGCCCAAAAAAATTGGATTGGTCGCTCTGAAGGAGCATTAATAAAATTTCCAATCAAATCACGGATAGACGCGGACAAAACACGGACAAAGGCAGATAGTGTCCGCGAGAATCTAGGTAGGAATCAGCGTAAATCAGCGTTCGTGGAGGTTTTTACCACCCGGCCGGACACCTTATTCGGCGCCACTTATTTGGTTTTGGCACCAGAACATCCATTATTGAAAATTTCCAATTTCCAACTTCCAATTTCTAATTTAATCGAAAATTGGAAAGAGGTTGAAAGTTATATTGAAAAATCAAAAAAGAAAACTGAAGAGGAACGAATTATGGAAGGGAGAGAAAAAACCGGCGTGGAATTAAAAGGCATAAAGGCCGTCAATCCGGCCAATGGCGAAAGGATTCCGGTCTGGGTGGCGGATTATGTTTTGACTGATGTCGGCACAGGCGCAATTATGGCTGTGCCGGGCCATGATGGCCGCGATTTTGAATTCGCGAAAAAATATAATCTTGAGATAAAAAAGGTTATTTTACCGGTGCTCACAAAAAATCCCGTTGGTTCCGCTCAAGGCGTTCCGTCGGAGGTAGCGATCCAAAGTGAATGTTGGGTAGGTAATGGAGAATTAATAAATTCCGGAAAATTTGACGGAATGGATTCTAAAAAAGCCAGATGGGCAATCACGGAATTCGTTGGCGGAAAACAAAAAGTCCAGTATCGTCTGCGCGACTGGCTTATTTCGCGCCAGCGCTACTGGGGCGTACCAATACCAGTAATTTTTTGCGAAGCATGCAAAAAACGAGTGGAAAATTCGAAATTCGAAATTCGAAATTCGAAATTTAGTAAGGGCGAGTTGGAAAATCCTGGTTGGATTGCTGTGCCGGAAAAGGATTTACCGGTTAAACTTCCTTTTATAGAGGATTTTCGGCCTAAAGGAAAAGGCGTTTCGCCATTGGCTTCGGTAAAATCATTTTATGAAGTTAAGTGCCCGGCTTGCGGTACAAAGGCGCGGCGAGAAACTGACGTCTCCGACACATTTTTGGATTCAGCTTGGTACTACCTCGGATATTTAATCCTCGGAAATCAAAAACGAGAAATAAAAAATAAAAAATCATCCTTTTCTTCTCCGCTCATTAAAAAATGGCTGCCGGTAAATATGTACATCGGCGGCGCCGAACACGCAGTGCTCCACCTTCTCTACGTGCGATTTCTCGCCATGGCGCTCCACGATATGAAACTTCTCCATTTTGAAGAGCCGTTCCCGAAATTCCGCGCTCACGGGCTTTTAATCAGCCGGGGCGCTAAGATGTCCAAGTCAAAAGGCAACGTTGTCAATCCGGACGACTATATAAAAAAATTCGGAGCCGATGCTTTAAGAATGTACTTAATGTTTTTAGCGCCCTTAGAACAAGGCGGAGATTTTCAAGACCGGGGAATTTTAGGAATAACCAGATTCCTGGAAAGAATATATAAATTCTATAGCGATCCAAAATTACGAATACATCCGAATCCACAAAAGCGATCCCAATTCACGAATATACGAATAAATAACTTCGTAGATTCGGATAAATTTGCAGTTTCGGATCGGTTATTGCATAAAACCATTAAAAAAGTTACTGAAGACATAGAAACCCTCCATTACAATACCGCCATCAGCAGCTTGATGATTTTACTAAAACAAATGGAAGAATCCGAGTCTTCTCTTTCTGATTGCCAAACATTTTTAAAACTCCTGGCTCCTTTTGCCCCTTTTATAAGCGAAGAGCTTTGGCACCAAATTGGCCAAAAAACCAGCATTCATAAGGAAAAGTGGCCGGTTTATAATCCTGCTTTTATGAAAGATGAAATTTTTAAATTAATTATTCAAATTAACGGCGTCTATCGCCATTTCCTAGAAGTTCCTGCTAATATTAATCAAAGGGAAGCCGAAAATTTAGCTAGCCAAAACGAAAGAGTAAAAAACCTGCTTAAAGGCCAAAAAATCAAAAAAATTATTTTTGTCCCCAACCGCTTAATTAATTTTGTTGTTGATTAATGAATAAGCAGCTTTCTTTGGTCATTATTTTATTCATTATCGGGTTTGCTATTTATTTTTTGATAAAAAATCCCGCTATTTTTAAATTTAGTTTTAATGCTCCGCTCGGCCTTTCGCCTCTGGTTTCAACCACCACTTCTCCTTCCAAAGAATCAATATCCAGCCGGCCTAGCCGGCCTCCTCAGACTCTTCCGCCTAAAACCCAAATTCAGGAATCGCCGCCGCCCAAAATTACTCCACCCATCGGCTTTTCTGTTGAGCAGCTTTCCCCTGATTATCAAAAAGTTAAAATCTCCTCGGTTTCGGCTTCTAGCTACTCTGGTAATCAAATTTTTTTAAGAGCTAACTATAACAATAAAAATCCCTTTTTGGTCACGGGCTTAAGGATTAAAACCAATAGAGGAGAAATTATTATTCCTCAAGCAGTCAGCGATTATTCTCCTTCGGGCTTGTCTTTACCCGTTGATATTTATCTTAACCCTAACGGCTCAATAAACATTTATGGCTCTTACAGTCCGATAGGTCAAAATCTCCGTCTTAATAAATGTCTTGGTTATCTTAATAATATTTATAAATTTTCTCCGACTTTGCCAAATAACTGCCCCAGCATTGTGGAAAACAACAAAAGTAAAATTTATTCCCTTTCTGGCTATTGCCAAAAATATATTTTTTCCTTGGGTCGTTGCCAAATACCCAGAGCGGATGAAATAAATTTTTTAAGCACCGATTATAACTGCGGTGAATTTTTAAAAGACATTAATCACCGCAGTTGCTATAACGACCATCGTTTTGAAAAAGATTTTTTTTCTGATAAATGGTGGCTTTGGACGGCAACCTTGCCTTTAGACCCCTATCACGACCAAGTTCGACTTTTTGATAAAAAGGGATTATTAATAAACGAATATATTTATTGATTTATTAACTGAAATAAATTTTCAAGTAACTCCTGGCGTATTTAAAAGCCAATTTTAAAAAACCTTGTTTTTCAAAACGACGTTGAGAACTAATAACTTTTAATTGGGGGGTAAAAATAACCTTGCCAGCTTCTCGACTCAGAAGCATGGCAATGGCAGCATCATCACCAAAAAATTTTAAAGGCGGCAAACCGCCAATTTTCTCAATTGCCCAGCGCCAAGCTGCAAAATTTCCGCCGATAATTACGCCGGCTTTTTTTCGAAAGAAAAAATACAAAAATTTATCCAAATAAGAGAGAATAAAATGGACGTAAATAAAATCAAGAATTTTTTTGAAACCTTGAAATTGGTAATCAAAGGGACCGGAAACAGCGGCTACGTCTTTTTGCAAAAGAATTTTTTTAATTTTGGTTAACCAATCAATCGGCGGCTTTGAATCGGCGTCAAGAAAAGCCACAATTTTACCGCGACTTTCCAAAAACCCTCTTTGGCGAGCCATATTGGTTCCTTGCTTAAGTTCTTTTACCACTTTATCAGCCCCAGCGTTTTTCGCCACTTCTGCCGTGGCATCGTTTGAGTTATTATCAACCACAATAATTTCAAAATCTTGCCGAGGCAGATTTTGATTTTTAAGAGCGATGATTGCCAGCTTTATATATCCTTCTTCATTATAAACAGGGATAATCACGGAAAATTTTTTTGAACCCTCTAAAGGCATAGAAAAGTTTCTCTTCTTGATTGTAAAGAATTTTGCTTGAAAAATAAAATCCTTTGTCTAACCGCGCCAAATTTTTAACTCCGAACCTATTTTGACCGGTCTTAGAGAATTTAGGAAAATTTAGAAATTTGAGAAAGTCAGATTTCTTTAGAAAAGGACAAACCTAATCATTGTTTGACACGTTCTATTTAGAGGCATAAATTAAAAGTAGATTCATTGAAAGGAGATTAAGATGAAAGCCGTGAAACGTGAAAGAATTGAACTTCAATGGTTTATTGAACCATTGGACGAAGAAACAAATGAAATTCTGGCTAAGATTTTGCCGGAAGAAAACGCGATTTTTGGCTGCCGAAATGGAAAAAAGAGAACACGGCATAATGTTTGGCTGTGTCAATGCTTTGATGATGTTCGGCGGCTATTAAGAAGCCGGCTCTCGAGAGGCCTTGAGTTTAAAATTTTTTATCGGCAGAAGGGCGAACGAGAAATCACTGAATGTGCCCTTTTATCAAGAGTGCCAAGGAGAAGACTATCAAGAATATCAGGGGAGAAAAAACAAAAAAGAAAGACGAGGAGACGCTCGCCTTAGATATTAGTTGTTTACCCGCCAGAAGAAAATTTTTGTTTGGAAGAAGTTTCTAAACCGCAAGCTTTCGCTTGCGGTTTTTTATTTTTTACAAATCTGATTCAGACCTCCCGCCCAAATTTTGAGTACCCAGAATATTGAAAATAGTTCAAACCCGCCTTTGCTAAAACTTTGAACGGGCAGGCACATTTCGCCCTTCGACAAGCTCAGGACGGGGAGCCCCCCGCCTGCGTGGCCGAAGCCACTCTCGCCTCGCTGGAGCCTTGTGCCACCGCTAAAGCTTTAGGCGACACGCGGTCGGCGTAGCGCGGGTCGGCGAGGGCGAAGGCACGCGAATCCGCCAGCTGGCGGACGGAAAGGCGGCGCTTGCCCGCCGAAGCCTCGGCGCAGGCGGGGAGCCGCACCGGCTTGTCTCTTCGAAGCTTTAGCGAAAGAGGATAACAATTTTCCCGCTTCGCGAGATCTGGCATAGCCACGACAAGTTTTTCTTTGGCGGCAGAAATTATTTTATCAAGCTAAGAGTCGAAAGAACTTTATCACCAACAAGATGAAAAACATTCAAGAAATCAGATTTTTGCTCAAAACCGGATATGTTAAAAACAATAAGATTCCCTCTGGAGTTTTTAAAATAGTAACAGCCGGAATTGCTTCCCCCTCTTGGGCCGCCGGAAATAACTTGTGCCTCCAAAACAGAAATACCATTTTTATTAAGAAGTGTCGGCTCTCCGCTCACAGAATCTATCCATCTCGTATCACAAGCACTTCCCATGCTCAAATAACCTTTAAACCCATTTGGAGAAACTTCATTTTTGTTCACGGGAAATATAATGACACTAAACTGTTCCTTCGTCGCATTAGAAAAAGTGATAGTGTCATACGAAGGCGGGATGGTTCCGGAAATCATTTCACCTCTGTCCAATTTCTTTTGTTCTTTATTTGGGCCGCTCGAAACGGCTTGAAGTTCGGTGGGATATTTAATCTCGAACCCATACTCCTCATTTCTATAAGTTTTCCAATTGGCGGTTTCGTCTTTCGCTAATTCAACATATTTTTCATATTCAATATTGTAAATAAGATAGCTATCATCGAAAAGCTTCACATAATAACTATTGTCGTTATATCCAATATCTCCTTCGCCGGTATATTCTTCATACACTCTTGCATTTACTTTGTATGTTTTTTCGTTAGAGAGGAATTGTACATCTCGAATTTCGAAACGGCCAGTATGAGGATTGGATGTCCCTGCAAACTCTACGGAATCAATAGTTTTGGTAAATTCAGAGTTAAGAAACGGTTTAGCATTTTCGAAATTCCTACTTTGTTTAGCTTTCAGAAATCCAATCACCACCTCTTTGACAGCAGTTTCGTTAACTGGAGGTGTTTGAGTCACAGTGGGGGCCTCTGGCTTTTGCACAAAGACAAAATAGCCAACCAAGCCCACGAGAATAACTACGATTACTACAAGGATGATATTCACAAAACCTTTTTGATTCACATTCGTATGTTTATTAGTTAATAATTTTCGACTTTATGATTAAAAAATTTTCTTTCCCCAAAAATTAAAATATGGTTCGAGCCGATGTTTTTCTCCGGGTTCTTTTGCGGTTTTGAGCGGTGCGGCTCCGCCGCCTTTCTGAATTTTCGCGGGGGGACTTCCTCGCCGCCTTCGGCGGCGACGGCCAGACCCCCAAAAATTGAGCGGCTTCGCCGTTGATCTTTGACAATTTCAAGTTTTTCTATGAGTTAATCATAACTCATTACAGTAAATTTTTCAAGAAAAATGAGCTTGAAAAATTTACTGCTTTGGCGGCAAATTCTTTTAGCTCAGCAAGCTGAACCTCGGATAGACAGGACTTATTCTTTTGGTTTGACAGCTATAAATTTAACGCTGACTATTTTCCCTTGCATTTGGGCTAGTTTTTCTTCCGAAAAAGTAGGAGAAAATTTTTTACCCGGGCAACTTGCCATTTCATCTAATTCTTTTGGGCCAAGAATATGGCGAGCTATAACTTTAAGTTGGCCACATCCTATATCCTGAACTATTTTAAAATACTCATTTTCTGGTATTGCTCCTCCTGTACATCCGGCCCAAATTGACTGAAAGTACTCCCGAACTTTAGGGTCAACATCTCCTATGATAACAATATCAGAAATAGCCAGCCGGCCGCCAGGTTTTAGAATATCAAAGATTTGCTTGTAGACACAGGGCTTACAAGGGCAGAGGTTAATCACGCAGTTAGATATCACTACATCAGCAATATTATCTGGAACCTGAGGGTTTTCTATATCCAACAGAATAAATTCGGCTCTATTAGATAAACCAGCTTCCTCCATTACCTGTTTTGCTCTTTCAATCATATGGGAAGCAAAATCAATTCCAATCACCTTTCCGGTTGGTCCCACCTTGTGAGCTGCTAAAACAAGATCAATACCACCACCTGAACCAAAATCAGCAACTGTTTCACCTGGTTGGAGATTAGCAAAACTAGTAGGATTCCCACAACCTCGAGAAAGGTTAATAGCCAACTTAGGAATTAAGCCAATATCTTCTTGGCTGTAGAGTCCATGTTCTAAAGCAAAACTTTCAGTGCTTCCTCCTGCTAAGGGACAACAACCTTCAGTTGAGCCACCTTCTTTGGCAAATTTATCATATCGCCTTTTAACTTTTTGCTTTATTTCTTCTTCACTAAGTTCTTTAGCAGGAATGGTGGCTTTTTGAGGAGACCTTTTTTCTGGTTCTCCCCCACAACATGGTTTTTTCGCTTCGTTCATATTTAATGTTAGTTTAATAATGAAAATGAAAAAATTTTCTTTTACAAAATGTGGTTCGAGACGATATCTTTCCGGTTTTTTGGCAGTTTTTGAAGAACGCGGCGAGCCCGCTTGCGGGCGAGCCGCACCAATCAGGCAGACGTATCTTTGCCGCCGCAGGCGGCGAAGGCAAACCCCCCGATTAGTCGGCAACTATTGGGTTGAACTAACAATAAAACGGACAAAATAATCAGGCATATCTTTGATTGCGCTCTTTACACTAAGAGCAACTTCTCCATTGCCGTCAAATTGGCAGTAATACGACCAACATTCCGGAGTGGATTGGCAACCTGTC